>Ga0041059_1003073_pt1 | contig 11757 bp, 10 predicted proteins | sample AraColnosormetaG_FD_56232 | JGI IMG/M metagenome (GOLD analysis project Ga0041059, IMG submission 56232) | Arabidopsis roots microbial communities from North Carolina, USA - Col MF nosort | ecosystem: Host-associated > Plants > Roots > Unclassified | place: USA: North Carolina | collected... | reverse complement strand
AAATTATATTTATTTCTTACATCCGCCTTTTTAGGCGGGTCTTATCTAGTACATATATATCTTACATAAATAATTTTAAAAGGAAAAAATGACTTCATAGGAATAAATTTTCTTTTACTTGATGAAAAGATTTTTTTTTTAAACCTAAATATTTTCCTATTTATTTATCTTAGTTTTAGTTTTCAAAATCGAAAATACTACTATTCAAGGCTTTGTACATCATTCTATAATTGAAAAGTTTGGAGGTTGATGATGTGAAGGTAGTCTTATCAAAATTTACTACTTAAATGTGTACTATTGCAATAAGACCCACAAAGTCTCTGATCATAAATTTCAGAGATAACGACAATCGTTTTCGTAGATTATGTATATTAATCTATACTATAGAAAAGTCGAGGCCTTTTGCTTCTTCTGCCGTCCACATAGGATTTTAAACAACCAATTGTGATTAGCCATCTCGTTAATTAACATTTATGAAATTATTCTTATTTTCTATTTTTCTTTAGATTTTTGTAAAGAAAAAAAACAAAATAAAAAAATATGGAAAGTTTTCTAAATATTATGCCACCAAATAATATAAAAAGTATCAAAATGTAAATTTCTATTTTATTAAATTTATCAAAGTAAATAAATTATTTATTATTAGTGTCTTTAAATTTATTAATACTTCATCTTCAATTACAATAGCCACTTTATCTTAATAACTATCTCATTGAATGATTAGTTTTAAAATATACTAGTTTTATATTTATTTTTCTTTATAAATATGAGAAATATGATAATATATTGAAGCAAGATGTATAATTCATATTAGAATACATTAAATAATTCAGATTAGTCTCACAATTTTGATTATACTATCAAATTTTTATAAGTAACCAACCGCGATTAGTCTTATCACTAATTGATAATTTTGACATCACGTTAATTAGAATTTTAAATTATAATATTATATATATTAAGATATTTAATAAAGAAAAAAAATCATATGTAAAGAATAGTAATGTAAATTTTTGAAAACAACAGAAGAATAAGAAAACAAATATATAGAAATAAAAAAACAGAAATGTAAATTTTTGAAAAACAATATGTGAATAAATCAACTTTTTATTCCTATCTTGTTAATTTTCTTATCTTCCAACAAAAAATATATTTGATTAACCCTAGATCTGTTCAATATTGATGCATCTAATTCTAACATATTTTTTAACATTGTAAATTTTGAGTCGTCAGTAACAGTGTAGGGTTGGTTACAACTTTCAATGGTACATCTTTCTATTTTTTTAATCACTTTTGTCATTGTAAGGACTTATCTCTTCGTCGGGATGTTTCTTCTTTATATCTTCGATGAGTCGTAAAAAATGTGTTTTTGTATGATGTTATAAATGATTTGATGTTGTTTGCGTAAACTTTGTGCTTTTTTATATTGGTTATGAATCCTAATTAATGGATTTTGGTTCGGTTTAGATAATATGACAATCACTTACGCATATGTATGTAAGTTCTGGTTGTGGTGGCCGGAGAGTATGTAGGGCAAATGACAAAAGAATTGAAGATAGAGCTCATGAAGTTCGAGAGAGCATTTGGTGATTTTAGAGATTAATCTCTTTCACACTATGGAGAAGAATTATAATTCTTTTTTATACATTTTATTAATCTATTATGTTTTTTTCATATCTTTGTGTTATTTTTTTCAATATGTATTAGTCTTTTAATTAAGTTTTAGGATTCTAAGTAAGAGATTCAATGAATTAATGGGTTGATGGTTCTCCACAGTTTTTTCTGCTTAAGTTCTTTGATTCTTATATTCTAAATACTGAATAGGATTGATCATCCTGTTTTAGATTTTAAGTTTTTCTATGCATCAAAAGTGTTTGATAAAATGCATGAACCAATGTGAATTGAGCAATATATTTCTATCTAATAAGAGTTGATGGTAGAATGTATTCTGAATCGAATGAACCTAATTCTAATGCGAATTGACTAGCAAATTACGAACAAGAGTTTAGTAGTCGAGTAGTCAAATTTGGTGATTAATATCTTGAGAGAAAATTAGTATAAATTTGTGTTCATGTTCAAAAACAATGCTTCATTGTTGAAATTCCTTGTGTCGTGTTTCTATTATTCATTGAATCTTTGAAATACCCATAACCCAATGTCTTTAATTCATAAGTTTAATTGTTAAGTTATTTACAATTTTTATTTAATTACAATCTGAAAACCCAAACAAACAACTTTTTTGTTTTAGGTAAGAACGAGTCTCAAAAATGTTTAAAAGTATATCTTTGGTCTTTGTGGATCGACCTCGAATATACTACTTTTGGTTAAGATTGAGTTAATTGCTCGAGCAATCATTTTAAATATTATATTTTTGTTTTTTTCGTAAAAAGTTAGATTTATAAACCAATTTTTTGCTTGATCAACACTACAATCTACTTTTTAAAAATAGATTGTAGGGAAGAAACCTCGGAAAATAATTCAACATATATCGTAGAGAAGAAATCTCTTCAAAACATCAATAAGTTGCGTCTTCGAATTGCCGTCAGGTATTGGTGTCGCTCGACACCAGGGGTGGTGTCGTTCGACCCCTACGCGGTTTTTAGTCTTGGATTTCTTCAGCAGCATAAATTCTCTGTTTTCCTCTAGAATGCTCAATTATCTCCAAATGAATCCCAAACATGTAAAGACTAGAAAAGACTCTAGAAATAACAAAAAGACTCTAAAACTAATAACTAAATCATAGATAAAAACCGTAAAAAGAGGGATATATCAGATACAATGTAGGAAAGAACGAAACAAATAAAACGAATGCTTGCAAAAGATAGAAAGAGTGATAAAAATGTCAAGAAGGAAATTCATATACATATTGAAAAGAATGTGAAAAATATGATTTGTTAAAAAGAAAGTATAGATAAATTTATGAATATACTTCTGTATAGAATCTTATTTTTAGAAGACTTATTGTAGTGAAGATAAACAAAAAACAATAGTAAATTTGCGAATACCAAAATGAGAAAGTCGTCGAACTTATTCTTCATACAACAATTTCTTTCATGAGATTCTATCAAAACGCCTAACGTAAGAAAATGCGGTCATCCAAAATATCTATAGCTAGAGAGAGAGAGTTATGAACCCAAAACAAAAGTTCTTTAGATAAATGTTGTAAAAACTAAAAATTGTATTAGAGTTATTTTTGGTTACATATTTAAATTGAATTATTTTCCATAGTAATTTAAAATTCAAAAAATTAAACTATTAACAATAAGTAGACATATAAAAATATATATCTCAAAACTTTTAAAATATTTTAGTCACAAACAAATTTATTAAAAAATTTAAAAATAGACCTACGCATAACAAATAGTTTAAAAATTATGCATCTAAATACTATACATATTAAAATAGTTTAAAACATTATGTGACAATTGAAAATTTTAATAAACTAAGTACGATACATCTTTAAGATTGAAAAATAAAAATAAATTAACGTAGTTTAGAAAAAAGTTTAGTTTTTAATCATATCACAATGTAGTAACATTATTAAGAAAATTACCTACAATATACTATATGGTACTTTGTATTTGTGTATAATTTTTTTCTTTTGTAATTAATATTTACAAATTAAATTTCATTATATTCCTTACTATTAGTCTAAATTTTTCATGTATATGCATCATGTAAATTATTTGTAGTTAGTAGAGATATAAAAAATTGAACAGTTGTATTCTTAATTTTTACTTCATAGTGTCTTAGTTTCGTTTTTTTTTCCAACTTCTACTACACCGTGTCAAGCCTTTTGTTTTGTATAGGATCATACATTAAAAATTGTTACCAAATTTCCCACAATTTGATTATGTGGTTAGTTGCACTGAATTGTAAGATGAAACTAACACTTAATGTATTTTTCTCTTATGATACTCTTATGTATTGTCCTAATAAGACATTTAAGAAACAAAACACAAAGCAACTAACAAAACTTGAGAGTAATTACCCTCTTCTTTTCGCCATGTCTTTTTTCATTGTTTGCAAGTTTTTATTTTTTTTCATTCCAGCTCCATACTTTGTAAAGTATAATATTCTCTTCTTTTTTTGTCATCATATATTATTTAGGACTCAAACGAGCCAATTTTAGGGAAAATATTTTACAAAAGTGATATGTAACAGTTCCGCACGAATTTTTCGAGCCAAATAGTCCACTTTGACATTTGCATTGCGAGAGATTAAAGATAAAGAAAAGGAAGAGAACTCTTCTTTGTAACGCTGGAACTCCTCCAAATAAGTTGAAAATGCTGGCTATTCGGTTGGGGAAGACACCATCTTCACTAGCTAGGTTTGAACAGTCTGAAAAAAGCTACTTCTTGGTTGTCGGCTCCAATCATACACTTCATTGCCCAGAGTAAAGCTTCGACTTCTGTGTGGAGAGGAGAAAGACTTCTACGCAGATTAGCAGCTCCCATAGTTGATGACCCTCCATTGACTAATGAGCAAAACCACCCTAGACCTGAAACTTTTTTGCTTTCTTTCCATGAACCGTCCACAAAACAACGAAGGCCAGAGTACCTATTATCTTGTGAGTTGTCCCTCACCCGAACTTGTTTTTCCGATCACAAGGCGATATGGTTTTCATTGTTGAACTCAACTTGAACTAACTGCCACGATTGTGCCTCTTTTTCTGCTAGACATAACACGTCTAACGGATCTTTTTCGACATTTTCAAATACTTTTTCATCCCGTGCTTTCCAAATATACAAAATTATCCACGGATATGCGAATGAATCAAAATCTGAAGGAATTCTTGAGAATAAGTGATCCAAATTCACATAAATAGAGTCTGTGGGAAAAACTCCTGGGACCGTAGGAATCTTTGAGAGAGCCCATATTTGTCTCGCCGGATGACACTTGAAAATAGTGTGATTTATTGTTTCCTCTATTGTGCCACATCTGACACATCCTGAATCACACTTTATACCTCTTTTTCGCAAATTCGCTGTTACTAGCACACAACCTGATAATATTTGCCATAAAAAAGTGTTGTAACTTAGGCGGACATTGTACTTTCCAAACATGTGCTTTCAGGACTTTGTTCTATGGACCAATGAAAGATAAATTACTTTCCAAGTTTTCCATTCGTGCTGTCTGATATCCGGACTTAACTGTATAGTTTCTGGATTTTGTGAAATGCCAACCTGGGAAATCCTCCCTTGTTGACGCACCCAAGTGTAGTGCACTTATCAACTGGACGTCTTCCAGATCAAAGAGCTCATTCAAGAGATCAATATTCCAGAAATTTGACCAGCTATCTATAAGATGTTGAACTTTTAAAGATGGGTCAACAGTTGAACCATTACTTTTTACTGGTCTCGGGAATTGAGCCGGGATCCATGGGTCCTCCCAAACAGAGATGGAAGCCCATGAACCGACTTTTAATAATTCCTTTGCAAACCAGAGATCTAGCTAAACAAATACTTCTCCAGCCATCAGACGGGGAGTATGACTTTATATTTTCCGAAGGATTGGATTTCCTAAAATATCTCCCTTTAAAAACCTTTGCAAAAAGAGAGTCTGGAAACGAAATTAGACGCCATAACTGTTTCGCTAGTAAAGCCGAATTAAAATCATCTACATCCCGAAAACCTGAGCCACCCTCCATTTTACTATTACACAGTTTATTCCAAGCCATCCAATGCATACCTCTAGATTCCCCATTCAAGCTCCACCAGAATCTTGCGACCGCACTTGTTAACTTGGAAGTAATTGTTTTCGGAAACCTAAAACAAGACATCACATAGGTTGGTAATGCCGCGGCAACCGATTTAATCATCACTTCTTTCCCTCCTTTCGATAAGAACTTTGCCGACCACCCATTTATTCTAGTCTGTAATCTATCTCTAACAAAAGAAAAAATCTTTGTCTTAGAGCCCCCTAAACTCTCAGGTAACCCGAGATAAGAACCCATACCTCCAATATTATGAATGCCCAAGGTCGATTTAATCTCTGCCTTTATAGCATCATCCACTTTATGCCCGAACTGGATCGATGATTTTGTGAAATTTATCATTTGTCCTGGTACCACTTCATATTATTTAAGGATACCCAATATTACTCCGCATTGTTCTTTATCCGCTTTACAAAAGAAAAGACTATCGTCCGCAAACAACAAATGAGACACGGAAGGGCTCGCTGTTGCTACTTTGATACCCGTGATAAATTTATCTTGTTCGGCTTTCCGTATATTCGCTATAAGGACCTCTGTGCAGTGGATGAATAAGTAAGGAGAGAGAGGATCGCCTTGTCTTAAACCCCGATCTAGTATTATGAGTCCTTTAGGTTGTCCATTAATAAGGACCCTATATTGGACTGAAGTAATACAACACATTATCCATGATATCCATTTTTCACAAAATCCCATCTTCCTTAATAACTCTTTAACAAAATTCCATTCAACCCTATCATACGCTTTGCTCATATCTGTTTTGATTGCCATGTATTTTCCTTTACATGACGGGTTAGATCTTAACCCATGAAACATTTCTTGTGCAATAAGAATGTTATCAGAAATAAGACGTCCTTCAACAAACGTAGATTGTGTTTCCGAAATAAGAATTGGTAACACCGTCTTAAGTCTTTGACAAAGAATTTTTGAAATAATTTTATACCCAACATTACAAAGACTAATAGGTCGTAGCTCCGTCATCCGTGTCGGTCGCTCCGTTTTTGGAATCAAACATATATTAGTAGTATTTAACCGTTTATCGAAAACTCCAGTTTGAAAAAAATAGTTTACAAGAAATAACAAATCCGTTTTTATGGTATCCCATGCTTTTTGAAAAAATAAAGCTGTCATACCATCTGGACCTGGTGACTTCTCCGGGTGCATTAAAAATAATGCCGCATGCACCTCATTCTCAGAAGCTGTCCCCGTAAGAAAATCATTTGTTTGATCTGTTATTAATGTTTGAACCTCTGACAAGGAATCCTCAAAATCATGAGGATTAGTCAAAGTGAACAAATTCTCAAAATAAGATACCGCTATGTGCTGAATCTCTTTATCCTCTACAGACCACTTTCCATTCTCATCATGTAACCCGGTTATCCGATTCCTAGCATGTCTCTGTTTCGTCAGAGCATGGAAATATTTCGAGTTGTTGTCCCCTAAAGTCATCCAAAGACTCCGACTTTTCTGGTACCAATATTGTTCCTCATCTCAATAAGCCTCTTTCAACCGTAATGTTAGATCTGTAATCTCTTCCCGTGTTTTTGAATCATCCCTTTGAGCCGCACTTAATTCAGTTTTAATATCTTCTATCGTATTACGTCCGTACGGAGTTAATTCTCTCCGCCAATGAGAAATAGCGCCTACAATTATTTAACTTTTCCACAAACTGCCTTTCTCCTGAGCCAGTGGCGAGATTCCAACCAGTAGAAATTGCCTCTAATAACCCCTCTTTGCCTATCCATCTTTTATCAAACCAAAATTTTTGCTTTCCTCGTGGTTTCTTATCCGCAATCGTGGCTATCACCGGTGCATGATCGGATGCTACCATTTGTAGATATTCAATGAAAGAATTACTGAATAAATCATGCCAATCTTCATTAGCTAAAGCTCTATCCAACCTACACCGTATTGGTTTTTTATCCCACCAACCCCGCCAAGACAACCAATCTCCAAGATAAGGAAACTCCAAAAGCCCGCAATCTTAAATCATTAAATTAAAAGGTATAAACGAAGAAGCATATCTTAAACTGCCCCCTCGTTTTTCATGGTTACCTGTTAATTCATTAAAATCTCCAATTAAAAACCAAGGTGTATCCCGAGTCGTACCAATCCGTGTTAACCGTTCCCAGACTTGATCTATATTCTTTGGTACTGGGTCTCCATATATAAAGGTAAGATTATTAGTTTTACCTTTATGAACAGCTTCAATATCAATTAACCGGTTACTTTGAAAAATGATTGAAACATTAAAATCATTGTTATAAAAAAAAGCTAATCCACCACTAAAACCAATAGGGTCAACCGTTGTTAAATTTTTATAGCCAAAGTGACCAACAAATTTTTCCATATATAACGTGGATTGTTTTGTTTCCGATAAAAATAAAATGTCCGGTCGATGTTTTTTCCAATGATCCCTCAAATAACCAATGGTTGCCTTATTTCCTAAGACAATTCCAACTTAAAATCATCATAGCTTTTTCAAGTTTTTTATGGTAAACTCCTTCAGGCCCCTTCTCCCGTTTAAAGACCTTCGAAATGAACACAAAGATGTGTTGAAAAAAATTAAATTAACTTTCCTCGAGGTTGCCAGCAATGTGGCAAATTCCAAACACACAATCCTGATTGGAAATAGTTTAAAAAAGATTCTATCCTTAAGTAACAGATAAACTCTCCGACCATGACCGATAATATAACCAAAAATGGAAACGTGAACAATGACCCTCAGATAAGTTGGTAAATCCTCAATAACCAAAAGAAAACACATAATAAAGGAAAAAGCTTTTATTCCTTTTATTACAACAATCTCACAAATGACAAAGCATTGTGAATGTGAATCATCACAGCAAGAAAAAATAGAAACCTTACAAAAAATCTTCGGTTCAACCGAATACCTAGATTTAAAAAGAACAAAAAACTGCAAACCATGTTCATAAAAAGAACTTATTCGGAATACACTTATCCTTCTCAACTCCATCCAAACTAGTTTGTAACACAATCCGATTAATGTCTTAAAGGAGTTCGCTCTCCATGAAGAGAGCTAGTGCCCACAGGTGGGCCACCTGCCTTAGCTATCGTCCTCTTTCGAGGAGAAGTTAGGTTTCTCTTCCTTGAGTTAACCCCCGGAAAAGTAGCCTTATTTTTAACCGCTTTCTTCTTTGCAGGCTGCTCATCATCCCCAAATTCTGAATTTGACACTTCTAATCCATTTTCCTCCCCCTTGGTTAGTACTCCTTCCACCAAATTATCACTCTCCTTAGTCTCCTCATTAAACATTACTTCCTCCTGTGACCCTTCCTCATGAGGCTGCTCAGAGAGATCCATCTGTGAAACTGCAAACCATGTTCATAAAAAGAACTTATTCGGAATACACTTATCCTCCTGTGAAGTATAATATTCTCGTTAACTAATAGATCACCAAAACATAACCTCACTATTGTGGTTAGTTGCACTGAATTGTAATATGGAAATATTTGCAAAATGAATCTATGTATTTATAAAAATTTATTATTGGATATCCATGGATTAATCAATTGATCGTTAATCAAATGGCTATGCATCCAAGCAAGGTATATTCTTAAAAGTTAAAGTGTATTGTTTAGCCATAAATATTAATGCAAGTGGAAATTTTTGTTCGAATTAATGTTTGTTGAAAGTATTCATTTTTTTGTAACAACTAGATTTTAACCTACGGTATACCGCGAAGACAATTTATTTATTTTAAATTAATATATATAAGAGTTTGCAAATTATATCTATCTATAAAATATTTTTATTTTATAGTTTACAATTGTTATTAAGTAAAGCCCTTCCAAACCCGTCTCGCCAAACCGGTCCCGTAAAAAACCCGCAGTACACCGCTAATTAAATATATAATTAAAATAAATATTTTACGTGATTGCAATTGTATTTTAGTTTGTCAAACAAATTTTTGTTTTAAATAGTTGCCGAAATCTAGTTCAAATTTTGGAGAACTAAGATTTAGTGAATCGATAAGAAATGTATTTAGGTGCGTTTAGCTCATTTTAAGGGATTGCAATTGTATTTTAGTTTGTCAACATTTTTGTTTTAAATAGTTGCCGAAATCTACTTCAAATTTTGGAAAAATCTGCTTGATATATGGGATTGGAATATATTTGGAATATTTTTCGTTTGTTAATCAATTTATTGCTAAAAAAAATTAATAATTAGAAGTCAATGGCAACCATTGTAAATAAGTTCCAACTCCAGGATTTGTTTCACAAAATAGCTGGAAAAATGTATATGTAGATATTGAAAGTATATTCTTTTGGCGTTTAAGTGTTAGTTTCATCTTAAACGTTAATGCTTTTATTTTATTTTTCATTCATAGAATTATAGAATTTATTTATTTGATCATGACTTTGAATTGTATAATTAAAATTTAACATATATAAAGCATCAGTACTATAGAATGAAAATAGTAAATAGGTACCCTTCATACCTTAACATATATTCCATTTCTTAGATACATCATTTATTTATTTTGTTTGTTATTTAAGCTCTAAGACACAATTAAATCATAATTATAAATTGTTGATGTGGCATGATTTTAAAAACCTCTTATTTGTTGATGTGCCTAGCTTGAGAAGCCTCAACAAGCTTCTTTTATTAGTAGTACTAGATAAGTACCCGCACTACGTGCGGGTCTATATATTACTATTTACAAATTATTTTATATAATGTATGTTCATATAAAGTAAAGTTGAATGCATCGGTTTTGAAACATAAATATGATTTGTAATTGTTTTTGAAAAGTCCAACTATATTAGTTCATCTGAAAAACGAATGTGCTTTAGTTATTTTTTATTGTTGTTCTAGATTCTCAGTTTTTTTTTTTTAATTTGTATATCCTTGTTTTTTTGGTTATATGTTTAGATTGTGAGATGGTGAAATTTTAGAAAATTTATTTCTTAGACTAAAAATATAACATGTCTTTAGTAACCATGTCTCTGCATATTCAATCTAATCATATTCAACTTGATGTTCTTGGAAAGTTTAGTGAAGTTCTTATCATAATCTTATATCTTACGTATTAGTTAAATGATAGCTCCTCAAACATCTTTCAAATTACTTGTTTTCTTAGCATAAATCTTAAAAAGCTTAGATATATTTAATCTACATATTCATATGGCTTTTTTCATAATAATCATCTAATTTTTAGGCAAGAAATATGTGTAGCATGTTTGGATTTTAAGATCACTTTAGCCACTTAAGTAGATCTCAAAATTAAAGAGAATATATTGAATTAAAAAAATGTAGAAAGAGTGATTGTTCAAGTTCTTATTAATTATATCCTCCTATTTTAGTTGTTATGTTAAATTAATTACTAATTATGTATTACTTATTTTATAAAGTATAGGTGGCAAGCTCTTATGTGCTGATGTGCCAAGTTGTGGGAGAGAGTTAGCCTCCTTTCATATATATGATTTGTTTCTACATGTTATGGTTCGTCTGAAGAGCTTTATATCTCACTAGGAAAAAATAATTTGTGAGTTTGGATTTAATTAGCGAACCATATTTCTACATTTTTATAGGTGCTTGTGCTTAGTGCTTGTAATATGTGTCAAGACAGAGGAGGAGAAAAAGGATAATGGGCTTCCAAAGATTGAGGGTGTTAACGGCATGGAAGAAGATTAGACGTTGGAAAAGATTACCATAGCAATGAACAAATTAACCCAAGAACGAACTACATATGGAGAGGGTCACATATGCGTTTGAAGGAGAAAGCTTGGGATAGTAAGAATGGTTTGGTGTATGAGTAAATTGCTTCACATATAATAGTTTTAGTCATTTATACGATTAACTATAATAATCGTGCAAAGTTTTGGTGAATTAATATATTCTCAAGTTCAAGTATTGTGTGTTGGTTTGGTTTTGTTTTCAATATGTCGTAGTTGACGATTACATAGTATTAAGGCTAATATTGAGAGGAGATAAAGAAATGAGAAAGCAAAGCAAGTGGCATAAACGAATACCGATACGAAAGAGAGTTGTGAGTTTGATTAATATGTGCCACATCTGAT
>Ga0041059_1003072_pt1 | contig 11761 bp, 8 predicted proteins | sample AraColnosormetaG_FD_56232 | JGI IMG/M metagenome (GOLD analysis project Ga0041059, IMG submission 56232) | Arabidopsis roots microbial communities from North Carolina, USA - Col MF nosort | ecosystem: Host-associated > Plants > Roots > Unclassified | place: USA: North Carolina | collected 2013-09-02 | reverse complement strand
ATTATAATATAAATACAAATTAATTTATCCAAGTTTCAGTTTGTTTTATATAATTTAGAAATCAATAATTTTTCAAATATAGAAGAAACTAACATAGCAAACTAAATAATTGAAATTTCCAAATATTTATTGAGGGTAAATATATTTAATATTTGCATATATTTGGTTGTTGATTTTATTTAGTTTTGTTATTTTTAATAAATTGCAGATATTTAATTAATTGTATATTATTATGTTTTGTGTATATATATATATATATACTATGTCTGTAAGATATTATAATGTTAATGCAGGTTAATGGTTGAATTCCTCTATTAGTTCAGAAGATCAGCATTTCGAGTCACTTGAACTGCTGTTTTTCTTTTTCATTTTCTAATTTTCAAAACGACGTCGTTTTGATATAAGAGAGATTCTAACGGAAAGTTAACTCTGTGATTGTTTGGTTGACGGAAACTTAACGACATGCCCTAAATGGTCAAGTTAACAAAACTTGATCATTTTATCAAAAGTCAAACTAAACTTTAGGATTTAATTGTCTTCTTGAATATTTATGCTTTTTTCATCCCAAATTTGAAAGTTCGCGATTTTTTTGACATTTTTCCCGAAAAATATTCCCAAACCTATCCTTTTATCGTTTCTGCCGCTAAACCATTAAAGACTTTGATGTGTTACCAATAACAACATTCAATATTGAGGACCAAAAAAAGTAGGTTTTGTGGTTTCTACAAAGTGTTTAACTCGGGGAAGGTAAGCGAAACAGACACAGTTTGCTTTGGGTAATAAATTGACATGAAGAAAATCTTGTCCGTCAGATTACAAATATCAGAAACTTTCAACAGTTAGATTTTAATTTGCTGACGTGTGCGAGTATTAGTATTACAGATTAGGTTTTCTTGACCAAAAAAAAAGGCGACGTGAAATATCTAGTGATGGGAGAGTATTGCAATGAAGACCTGAGTTGTTTTCCGGCGAATGAACTCCGGTTCAGCAAACATGTCCACGACAACGTTCATGGAAACATCTATCTTGATCCTGTTAGTTTTCTCTTCTTCTCACTTTCCAAATGGTTCGGATTTTCTGTGATGTGATTATCTTCTTTGTATTTAGAGTTTTTCCAATTTTGGCTTGAATTTCAAATGCTCTAAACCACTTGATAAGTCTGTGAAAACTCATTGTTTAATCTGTTATGCAGCTTTGTTTAAAATTCATTGACACTGAGCAGTTCCAAAGGTAATTAGTTGTTGGATTGTGCTCATTTCAAAAGGTATATTAAAATCAGACTGAGAAATGTGCTGATTCTTTTTATCCTAATTCCTTGTGGCAGGCTTCGTGAACTAAAGCAACTTGGTGAGTTTTTCTTACCTTTTCAATACCAAAAAAAAAGAAGCATTATATTCAGAATTACTGTATGAAATGCTAGAAGGAAAATATAGAAATATTTTTCTCCAAAATATTTTTCTTTTGCTTAGTTTATTAGCTGTAGCTGTAATAAGTCTTGAGTGGTGTATCTTCTTTCTTACATGCATGGTTTAGGAGTGACAAACATGGTATATCCAGGAGCTGTACATTCTAGATTTGAGCACTCTCTAGGTGTGTATTGGCTTGCAGGTGAAACTGTTCAGAGGCTCAAAACTTTCCAGGTATTTGGATAATTTGTACAAATTTCAGTGGTACGTACAGTCACATTTTTGTTAAGTATGTAATGTATATGTTATAGGGAATGGAGCTTGGTATTGACAATCATGATCTTCAGACTGTGAGACTTGCTGGTAACTATTGTTAGCTAAATATATGACTACATTAATTATTCATTGAGATACAATTTTTTATATCTCTTTGTATATTTTTGTAGGACTTCTCCATGACATTGGCCATGGGCCTTTCAGTCATATGTTTGAGCGTGAGTTCCTCCCAAAGGTCATAAGTGGCTGTCAGTGGTATGTTCAATGCCATGGTGTTACTTGATAATTTGATATGATACAAGAAATATTACTACATTGCTGATGTACAAACGCTTTTTCGAATAAATTTTACATTTTCTTCAAAAATAAAATAAAAATATTTACTACTTTGGCTCTATGGATTTATTCTTCTTTCTAGCTCTTCTTTATATGCCAGTTCTTGTATGCAGGTCTCATGAGTTAATGTCTATAAACATGATTGACTATATAGTCGATACACATCACATAGATGTTGATGCAAAAATGCTAAAAAGAGTCAAAGTAATTTTCTTTCTCAAGACTGTTTAACTTCTCTCAAATGACCTTTAGTATTAAATATTTTCCACTTTGGTGATGATTTTCTCAAATGTTTACTTAACACTACAGGACATGATACTAGCTAGTACTGAAGTTTCAGAGCTGAAAGTAAATTTTATAACAGGCATGTTCTCTATTCTAATCAAACATGAACAACTAATTAAGCTTTGTATATATTTTCTTTTTTTCATAATTTGTAGGGCAATGCAGAGAAGCGTTTCTTGTATGACATTGTTGCTAATGGTCGAAATGGGATTGATGTGGATAAGTAATTCTATCTTTCCCTTAGTTTCTTTCTTTCTTTTTTCACTCATCATGATGCTTACGAAATCAACTGAAAATTTTGTAGGTTTGACTACATTGTCCGAGACTCTCGAGCTTGTGGACTAGGGTGCAACTTTCAGTTTCAAAGGTCTTCATACTACTTTATAGTCATTTCAGTTTTTGTTTTGACATTCACTGATTCTTAGTAGTTTATAGACTAACAGAACCAATGAGAGTCATAGACAATGAAATCTGCTACCCCGCCAAGGAATGTGAGTTTTGTCCACCTGATACATATTTATTCTGCATTTGCATTTGCCTCTTATGTAAAATCGGGTGACTTTTTTTTGCAGATCGTACTGTCCACAAGTTGTTTGCAACTCGAGCTGATCTTTGTGGAACCGTCTACATGCATCCCAAAAAAATGGTATTGTACCATTATCATTCTCTCTGTACCTTGTCTATTCTTTCTCTCTTTCCCATTTGTTTCTTTGCAGGCCATAGAGCTTATGATAGTAGATGCAATGGTCAAAGCCAACAATGTCTTGGAGATTTCTTCTATGATTAATGATCCTTCTCAATACTGGAAGGTACACAAATCTTTCCCTCTCTGCATCAAAACTCTTTTGCTTGTAGTTTACATCATTTTTTTCTCCAGACAAATGCAGTTAGACGACACAATCCTCAAAACGATTGAAAGATCTCCAGATCCAGAACTTGCAGAAGCTAAAGAGCTGATACTCCGCCTTAGCAGAAGGCACTTGTACCAAGTAACTTTTTTATACAAACTTTACCTTTCTTTTGGTGCTTATTTAGGTAAAGTATCGTCCTTCTGAAGAAAGACATGTATGACTTCTTACTTGCAGTTCTGTAACGAGTATGCGGTACCAAAGGACAAAATCGATCATTTCAAACCTATCACTCCTGAAGATATCATCTGTTTCTCAGGTTTGTAATCTTTAACACAGCAAAATAAGAGGAAACTATTTTTATATACAGTGAGGACCTTTGCCATATATACGTATCACTCTGATTTAACAGAAGCAAACAAGCTTGACACTAAAAGAAGAAGATATAGCTGTTACAAACGTCAAGATTGATTTAGCTCGTGGGAGAGAAAATCCTCTTGAATGGTAAACAAAGTACAGTTTAGCTTCTCTGTTTTCTCAATTTCCTCATTAAAGTTCTAACCAACTTATCCTTGTGCTTGACTTCTTTAGCATCAACTTCTATAAGGTACATACATAAAAGTCTTCGTTCTTGTTATGCAGATTTGATTCTCTAAATGTGTAAAGAGAGGAAACCTTGAAAATAACACAGAGAATCTCAATAAACAAATTGATTTTTCTATGGTATTTACAGGATTATAATAGTGCAGAGAAGTTTGTGATACCTGAGGACAGAGTTAGCCACTTGTTACCAACAACATATCAAGAAATGATAGTGAGAGTATATGCCAAAAAACCAGAATTGGTATGTGATTATTACTCTCTTTTATGATTACATTACTGTTTCGTTTTATTTAACCACAAAGTAACGTTTTTATTTTTCTGGTTTGCAATGTTTATTCTACAGGTAGAAGCAGTTTCTGAGGCATTTGAAAACTTCCAAATGAGAACGTATGGAATCAAAGCTCAAGTACTGATGTAACTACGTGGCTTAGCCATGATTTACTTCATTACATGGGTTCTTGTTTCTGGGGGGGAATTGGTGACGGTGGAAGTAATAAGTTTTTTTTTTTTTGTTAAATATTATATCTCGACAAGATTTGAAGAACAAAGATATGTTCATGTTTGGTTGATCTATTTTTTGGTTTTAACATCCAATTTTTGGTTCGAAACACCTGACGTTCAGGTGATATCGGATACAAACTCGTTCACTACGAATCCATGCATTTCTACTACACGAGTTTGTCAGAATTCTCTAAAACCAATAACGATGCAAGTCTTTCAACAATCATCAAATTCTTTAAGTCGTAAACCAAAGATATGATAAATGGTATATACGTAATAAAAAAGTAACAGGTTTTAAGGTTAAATTAGTGAAACTTCTTTTGAAATCTTACAAGTTACAACACTACGAAAACTCTTATGTTTGGAGTTTCCCATACATTAGCAACAACGGGTCATGCTGCTTTAAAGAAGAACTCGATAGCTTCATTATACTGATCCATGACAATGTTGTGAAGAAGTTGAACAGGTTCAAGGAGATTCGAGTAGCCACCCATAATGTCGCGAGTCAAAGGAGGAGTGTCCTCGTCTTTTAACCAAGCGTGCTGAGCCACAGACAAGCCGCTCAGGCAGTAACATGTGTGGTAGAAGTCACGGGGTTTCCTCGGCTTGTCTCTGAATCCACCGTCAGGGATCTGCGCATACAAGTGTGTGTGCTTGTGTTATACAAATGTTAAGTGTTAACTTGACTGGATGTTTTGTTCTGGACTGACCTTAGAGCACAAGAGTACATATCTCTGCAAGCCGAGGCTATCAAAAACCAGTTGCATTCTCCTGTTAATGTAGGTGGATGTATGATGGATTCTGTGACCATTCACTGAATCTGCAAATATAAGCTAACTAAAATTTCGTTGTGTTTTGAATTATCAGATGGACTTGATGGTTGAGAAATTTGATTGAATACCTTCATCGTTGTCCTCATCAGAATCATCATCATCATCACTGTCTTCAAGGTCATCTTCATCATGAGCATGATGTTCTTCATTTGTCCCTTCTGATATATGTGATGATCCATGAACGTCATGATCATTGGTTGAATATAATCTTTGTAGTAGAACACAAGGGGCTGCCTGTTTAACATATACCCAAAGGAAATAAGAAAAGACAACAACGGTGAAGAATTTAGAAGTAGGGCCAATAATAATCCTGAAAGATAGAAAGTTAACCTGCCAAAATGTGTAGCAACCATCGACCAATTTGTTCGTCCTACCTTGAAATCCCATTTCTACTCCTTGTCGATGTACAGCCCAATTCTAGAATCATAAGGAAATTATTTGGTAAGGAAAATATCTCTCAGGGAAAATTATTAATCATCTCCAAACAGCATTGTATGTTACCATTAATGAATCCAAATTCAAACGGTCGACCTCATTGATTAAAATCATAGCAGCCAAACCACAGTAGGTATACCTAAACAAAAAACAACTTGGTAATAAGCAAAGCTGCAGGTGACAAATCCTATTTCAGAAAATTAATTATACTTAACCATCAATAACCATGTCATCAAGGAAGAGGGAAGCAAAGCACAATTTTTATCTAAGCCTCAACATAATGGAAGTAAGTAGGAGACCATACCCACCGTGAGCTTCGGAGCCAGGTTCCCCTCCAATGCCACCTTCATAAGTTTGGCAACTGCTCAATATAAATCGAGTTAAAAGAGCTTTCCCAGGGAAATTAATGAATTCCTGAATTTACAACTGTATAACAGTAGTTCAGCTATATATATATAATGCGAGATAAAAGTAATAAGAAAAGCTACCTCAAGATGTAATCTCCTAGGCCCTGGGTGAGTTCATCATCCATAATATTTAGGATGCTTGCAACCTGTGTCACAAGAGAGAAGTCAAACATATCAGGGAGAAAACCAGCCATAGGATGCATTTGCAACACGTGTAAGTCTCAAAACGAGTAATCTCTATTCAAAGTATCTGGTGGGCGCAAGTGTGCAAATAATAAGATCATATCGTAATCTGAATGTGATGTTTAAGCCATGAAAACGGAAGAAACATAGCATAATGGGTCCAGACTTTGTTGATCTCATTAATCCTAAAAAGTTTTGGTGTCCACAAAAACAGAGAAAAGGAAAATAGAAGTTGGTAAAACTCACCGAAATTGCAGTGTAGCATGCACGAACATCCATTTCTCCCATATCATGCATCCTAACGATCAGTGAGTAAGTAGAATTAAGCAAGAATTAAAAAAACAACATGACTGAAGGTATGGCATTAACAGCGATACGAATGCATAAAGAGTGAGCTGTCAGTAAAAATGATGCCTTTAAGAAGTTCAAGCAGAAAGAGAATCAAACCTGAAACCTCCACTTGTATCCTTCATCCGTCTTAAAAAACAAGACATTTTTTCTCTGAAAGAAGAATGAGTCACATGTAAGTATTCTAGAGGAAACATCACTAGACTCTTAATAAAAGAAACTGACCACAAAGAAAAAAGAATGCACCACCTATTAATTGAAGAAAGGGCTTTGTCACCTCCTAAAGTAACAAGTGCATTCACTGCAGCATAAGTAGTTGCAAGATGTGGAAGCTGGGAAAAAATATCTCCATTACTAGTAGAAAAAAAAAGGAAACTGAAAAAGGCAGACCAAAAGTTATATATCCTAACTTTCTCTGCCATGTTTGGAAAATTTACAACCACAAACTTAAACAACTAAATGCTGCTTGAACTAAAGACACCATTTTACGTCTTCACAGAAAAAAACTTAAACTTAAACTACGTGTGCTGCTTGAATTAAAGGCATCACAACCAAACAATGAGATGATGCATAAAAAAAACACCTAAAAGAGATCTGGCAGAATAAAATAATCTGGTCTCAATGTTTATTCTCCAATTGCATGAAATGAAAGTGATCCACACACTTTAAAGAAACAGACATATACTTACTTGGCCAGGACCACCACCGTATCCACCTTCAGAGCCCTGACAAGCGACATGAGAAAGCAAACTAAGTACATAAAGAACAATAACAGATAACACTAATAGCAACGGGAAAAGAAAACGTGAACTAAAGGAGCAGAAAATCAAGAAGAATGCAAGAGCAAATATGAAGAGTTTTCATGATTGGGTACAAGCAAAAGGAATTGAGCCTAACCTGGCAGCGTCCAAGGAAGTCAATGGCATTGCTTTCTAATTCATCATCCACAGTCTCCCCAAGCAAAGCTATTGAATGAAGAATCCAGTAACAAAGCCAAGGTCGACTGTTCCAAAATCCAAAAAAGCCAAAATCAAACTTCTAATCTATTGGCAAAAATCCAAAGGGGCTTTACTCTCTCACTGGACAAAATGTACTAAGAAATTCATGAAAACAAGAAGCCAAGCATCATGTCACTTACTTAGCATCTAAGGAAGAAAACTGCGGACCAAGCTGCCTTAAGCCTTTCATCAGATAATCCAATTGCTTATCTCGCTGAATCTCCATCCTAGGATAGAACAACTTCCATATCAGTAAGATTCATCTATCGACGAAAATAATTCTTTCACGACGCTACTAAAATTCATCAGATCATGAAGAAAACTAGAAAATCAAATCCGTGAGCTTACATGTATTTTTGAGTAGAAACGTCGCTGGCGTCGAAGTAATTATAGATCCCGAACACATCGTTCTCCACCAGAAATTGCTCGCGCTGACTCACGGTTAGGCTTGAAAGCTCTTCCATCACTCTCCGCCGCGTTGATTCCCCGTGTCCTCCGTGACAGATTCGCCGATTGAGTCCACTCCGGTCAAGTCTGAGCCCTACACACTTCAAACGAATCAAGCGGGTTACTACTGGCATCTAAATTTCATTGCCAATTTGGTTCCGGTTTAATACCGGTTCGGTTTGGTTTAAGATTCTCAAACAATTAATTTTACTATACGCTTTAATGTTTAATCTGTTGCTTCTTAGTATAATTTCCTCTTGACAAAAAAAAAAAAGAGTATAATTTCTGTTACGCCCAGACCAAACCAGATTCATTGTTTTATTTATAAGATTAGTTAGAGCATCCTTATCAATAGGTTGTTAACAATATCATAAGAACTATCAAAATATTATATTAAATAAAATAAGAATAAAAAAATAAAAAAGTGTGCTTAAGAAATGAAAAATGGCTCTTAGCTAAGTTTTTTTTTTCTTTATTCTCTTTTTTTGTAAGAGCCATTCTAATGTTTAAACATTATTTTGTATATCAAAATTGTTTAGAACTTTATGTAAGAGTTCATTGATAAGGATGGTCTTAGAAACTTCTTCCTAGGCTAGGTCTATATTTCTTTAGGGCTATATTATTGCTTGCTCTTAACGGAAAAATACATAAACCTCGTTTCATCTTCTCCATGGCCACTTCTAGTAGCAATTTATTGGGTTTGTTTTTGGTTGCCTCTCTCTCTCTCTCTTTTATCTAATGTGTTAAACTTGTCTCAAGAGTTTTTTTTTTGTTGCTCTTCTTTTAGGTAAGCGTAACCCTGAAGAAGATGATTTGGTGACCAATTCCATTCTCAAGAGACATAAGTAGAATAAGGTAACCCTAAGATGGCCTCGTATTACTCTTCTTCTTTGACAAAACAATCTTCTTTACACTGTCTTCTTCTAATGGCTACTCTTTGATCTTGTATCATATGTAACAGGAGGAAACAACCAACGGATTTGCTAGATATTTTGTACAAATTTCTGTTCAATTAAGAATCTTGTGCTAACACACTTGGCTGTTAAATCCAGGTGACAAAAAAGACGCTCTTTAATGGCCATATCCCTCCCCAAACTAAAATATCAGATATGTAAGTAGCACCATCTTCAATCTCCACTTTCCTTCTCTGAGCATGACTGATATTTTTACCTTACACTGTTTGTTACAGCATCAATTTCTTCAAAGATGCTGGAGAAGTTGTTCGTGTTCGACTTTTTGTAACCGCCAAGCGTATCCATAGGTGCTATGGCCTTGTTGACTTTGCTTCTGCTAACGAAGCAAAAAAGGTTTAGACTAGTTTATAGTTAGTTATGATGAAAAATATATAGTGTATCTAAGTTTCAATTTGAATGTACGATTGCTGAATAAACTCTTTATTACCGTAGGTGCTGTATAAGAAGAACGGTGAATATTTGCACGATTATAAGATTTTTCTTTATGTGTATTCACGACGTCCACAGCCTCCACGACGTCCACGACCTCCAGGACTCAAGTAAATTCAATTTTCCATGTTATTGACATTTGTTTCTGGTGACACTGGTTATTAATTACTGTTAGAGCTTTTGATACAATATTACTGCTAGACTAACGCTTTTAACTTTGTTAATTAGGTATTGCATAGATTACACGGTTTGGTATGGGATTTTAACTATTTACCTCTTGAGTTTGATTACACTGGTTGAATTTTTGAATACATGAAGAGCTCACTAGGTTTTCTTAATTTTTCAGCTACAACGACTACCTTCAACGAGAAAGCCTTCCGATAGAAGAAAATGAGACACCTTCCGATTTTGTTGAGGTACCTCTTCAAAATATGTCACGCTCACACATTTTAATAACAGAACTGTTGCCACAAAGTCGAAAGATGACTTCTTTTTAGGGATGAATATTATTCACACACTAAAATATTGCCAATCTCTATTTTTTTGAATTCAGGAAGTACTCTATGTTGCCAATCTCTCTCCCCAAACTAAAATATTGCATGTGTAAGTAGCACCTCAAATTTCCACTTTCATTCTCGGACCAAGTTTTCTATGACTGATATTTTATCCTTCACTTTTACAGCAAAGAATTCTTCAAAGATGTTGGAGAAGTTGTTAGTGTTCGACTTATTGTAAACCAAGCATGTGGGCTATGGCTTTGTTGACTTTGCTTCTTCTAACGAAGCAAAGAAGGTGAGAGTAGTTTTGTTGTAATTATGAAAAAGGTATTCAAGTAGTCATTTGAAAAGTACAATTGCTGACTAAATCTTTTATACTGTAGGCGCTGCAAAAGAAGAATGGTGAATATTTGCATGATCATCAGATTTTTCTTCAAGTGGCTAAGACAGCTCCATACCCTACACGACCCAAGTAAATTGATTTTCACGTTTTCTGTAACACTGGTTGTGACTTATTCCTGGAGTTTTGATACCCTTACAGAAGACTAACGCTATTATTTTTGGTAACTAGGTACAACCTTGCAGAGAAGCTTTGGTAAGGGATTTAACTATTTTCCTTGTGAGTTTTGTTATCATGAGCACATTGGGTGTAGTTCTTGGTATGAGATCACTAGAATTTTTGATGTTTCAGTTACGAAGACTACCTTCGACGACAAAACCTTGTGATAGAATAAGATGAGACAGCAGTGGAAGGACTTGATGAAACTCCCAATTTTGTTGAGGTACCTGTTCTTATTATCTTCAAAATATGTCAGGCTTAGATATTTAATAACAGAACTGTTGCCACAAAGTCGAAAGATGACTTATTTGGGGGATGAATCTACTTTTGTTGTTATGCAATTTTAGTTCTTTCTTTCTCCTTAAAGAGTCGAGCTAACACACTTGGCTGTTATATTCAGGCAGTTGCTGTAAGAAAAAAGACGCTCTTTGTTTCCCGTCTCTCTCCGGAAGCTCAAATATCAGATATGTAAGTAGCACCGATAATTTTCTCTTTCATTTTACTGGAGCAAATTTTTCATGACTAATATTTATCCTTTGTTTTACAGCATCAATTTCTTCAAAGACGTTGGACAAGTTGTACATGTTCGACTTATTGTAGACTACACGGGCGAGCATGTGGGCGATGGCTTTGTTGAGTTTGCTTCTGCTAACGAAGCAGAGAAGGTAAGAGTAGTTTATAGTAATGATGGAAGGTATTAAAGTAGTAATTTAAAAAGTATTTTTATTAGATAAGAAGAGCCAAGTATCATTAAAAGAAGAGCAGCAAAAACAATATTCAAAATCAACAGCCAAGTATAGAACATTAGATAAGAGATCAGGAGCCACACCAATTAAATTACAGCGCCGGTGTTTTTCCCGGGAAGATTTGAGAGCAGCAATAAATCGATTCCCTAGAAGGAGAAAGAAGGGATTCATAAACACAATAATCTGGTTTTGGGCTTACGTGCTCGAGCGTCCACGTAAATGGGTCTTTTTATAAAATACCAATTTGGTTCTGGTAAATGCCGGTTCGATTTGTTTTAACGATACCAAAATTAATTTATCCCGTAACTGATCGGTTGAGATACGATGATCATCCTCCGGATTTTCTGAACCGTCACCATAAACCCACTTCTCCACCACCAGTCCACCACCTAAACAACCTCTACCTAAAACACGAAATTTGCGATATAGCCCTATATTTTCCATTTAATACAAAGAAACCCCTTTACTAAAACTATATGCACAACAAACTAGAAGTTATGTAATATATTGGCCAAAACGCTCACACTTTTACAAAAATGCTGATTTGTCTTATGATTGCAAGTTTGGTTGTCAATTTTTTTTTTTTGGTTATCAAAAGTTGCTTCTTTTTAAAAATTAGATTTTACTTTATGCAAAGAAATGAACAATTG
>Ga0041059_1003071_pt1 | contig 11761 bp, 11 predicted proteins | sample AraColnosormetaG_FD_56232 | JGI IMG/M metagenome (GOLD analysis project Ga0041059, IMG submission 56232) | Arabidopsis roots microbial communities from North Carolina, USA - Col MF nosort | ecosystem: Host-associated > Plants > Roots > Unclassified | place: USA: North Carolina | collected... | reverse complement strand
AAAAAAAAAAAAAAAAAAAGAGAGAGAGAGAGAGGAAGTGAATTAAATGGTAGGGAAAGTGAATAACTTCTTGAACCACTACTGCTACACGTACTCATTATCTCATACCAATTACCAAACATCTTTCAATTCCTTCATTTACTTCTCTATTCACATACAGTTAGTAGTTGGAAGAAACTTACACATTCAAAGAACCAACCTTTGACTTCTAATTTATGACACAATTGGACATCTAAGTAGTTGCCAAAACTTTTTTTATTTCCTGTTTATATCAACATAGTACATGATTCAGAGTTGATGAGAGATCGATCTCTGTCTCCATGAACACACCAATTTGTTCTTGTGTGTATGCTCATAGGGATTGTTTTCTATACACAAGATTTCCACATTCTTCCTTCTAAAGAGATCACTACTATTGAAACATCATCGTGATACCGTCTTCGTTCACCTTGTGGTATCTCTAGCAATTCATGGAAATCCATACCTACAATACACAAATAAAACATCAATTCAGATAACAAATATTTACTGAAATCGTTTTTTTCGAATGTATGAATGTTCACCATACCAGCTTTCTTAGCAGCTCTAAACAAAAGCTCTTGCACAAGGTGTTGAGCTGGATCCCCTTCAGGTTGTAATGTGATGAAGAGCTCAACCTCTGAAACAGCTTCTTCGTTTGTGAAGTATTGGTAGAGACCATCCGATGATAGTATTAGAAACCGGTCCTTGGACCCTAATCTGTGGTGGTAGAGAGACGGTAAGCAGTTGATGTATGGAGACTTCCCAACGTAATCAATTTGGAACATCTCAAGAAGTGCATTGTTCCATTTAGGCTGCAAAATAACATAACCAAACTGTCATCAGACTGAAGATCACACATACTCAAACATCATAACTAAAGTCAGATGAATATTTCATACCTGCTTAAGGAAACCAGCACCAAACGCTCTTGTGACCTTTAAGGAGCCTTTAACCCGTTCATTCGTTACCGCGGTAACATCATCGGGATGCTCGTTTCTGATTCTCTCAACTTCCTAAGAAACCACAAGAACATAACAATAAGTAAAAACCACCAAGATTCACTGAGCAACGTATACCATTGTTTTGTTTAGTGTTTACTTACTTCTTCTATATTTGTGCTGTGATCAACAGTGAGCTGAAAAGCCGATAAATTCGGGACTAAAGATGATTGATCTCCTTCACAACCTTCCAAATCATTCATCATCGTTTCCTCGTTAATCCGTTCCAAATCCTGTCTAATCTTAGCTAACCAGTAATCCGGTTCTGATTTCTGACCAAGCACAGCTCTACTATCACCAACATTCATCACATAAATATCTTCACCTTTCATTAACATGACCAAAACACAAGAACCCATCAAAGCTAGTTCAGGATTTTCGTCGAGCATCTTATCTGCAGTATCTAAATACGCTTCCTCTGTTTTCCTCAGAGCTTGTGACAGAGCCTCTAATACTTCCGAATGATTCGTTAACCGATCCGACCCACTTCTCCGACTAATCTGTTCCTTTAATCGACGGTCAAGATCTTGACTTTCACGATCCCATTCACATCTCCACCATCGCTCACAAGTCTCATCCTTTTCCTGATTTGAACAAGATTCGTCTCCGTTAGACCTTTCTAAATCCTGAGATTTGGATTCGACATTTGAATCGTCCCATAACAATCCTTTGAGCTCTCGATGAACGACAGGATAGAGATGAGAGAGAAGATAATCCGGCGCATCTGGACCGTTGAATCCGTCGTATATTCCGACGAAGAGCCACCCGTGCTCCTCCGATACAACCACGTGTACTCGATCCTCACCGGCTTTTCCCTGAGCCCACTGAAGATTCTGGTTTTCGAGTGAAACGTCGTCGTCTAAGCTAACTTCGCTGCTAAAGTTCAAGCTATTCACTGTGAGATTCTCGTTGTGCAAATTCCGGCTCTTTTCTGACCTAATTCCCCAGTTATCGGAATCTTTAACGGATTTGATCGGAGCAACGATCGAGTTTTGCCCTCTTGACATCGTTTTCGAGATTGCTCTACGGAGGATCCGAACCAAAGATCGTTTTCTTGACCCGACCCGTAAAGCTAAACCATGAGAGAAGCTACGTTGGAACTGATGATGATGATCTGAGTTTGGCTTATCAAGCGGACCTGAGAATAACCCGACCCGATCAAGAGGACCCGACATGAATCCTCTTTCGATCGGACCTGAAAGGAACCCTCTTTCGATCGGACCCGAGCCTAAAACGATCGGACCGGAGCTTTTGGGGATCGGTTGAAGAGGGATTGACGAAAATGAAGTCGTGCTTTCGAATGCGGCGGCGCGGTCGATGTGACCGTAGGGATCGTAGAGAGAAGTTGAGAGAGGAGTAGCTGTGTTGGCGCTAACGGAAGCGCCGGAGATTGTACGGAACGTTGTCGTCGTTGTGTCTTCCTCTGAATGGACTTTTGAGGAACTGATTAGAGTCGGGTCTGGTCGGACGTAGCAGAAGGAGTGACCTAAACCTTCGTCTAAAGGATCCGGAAGAAGAACGGAGATGTCTTTTGGCCGGAGACGTTCTCCTCCACCGCCTGTGAAACATATACTCAGTTTTGTTACTCCGTTACCCATCAAAAACGTTATTAATTTCAGTTTTTTCTTAGATTCGCAAAGTCAATAGAGGATTTGGGAGAACTCAAAGCTGAGATTGATTGTTCATCAATGGAAGAAAATCCAAAGAGAGGGCAAAGAGAAGAAGAAGTAAAAGAGAGAGAGAGAGAGAGTTGACTTATGTGCAAAGAGAAAATGATTTTTCTAACCAATTGTTATTAATTACCAGAGAAAGGAATAAAAGAAAAGAAACTGTAAGAGATATTATTCGGGTTTTGTCTGATTTAAATCTGCGAGAAGAAAAATTGGTGTCAAACAGAAAATAAATACTAGTAGATGAAAAGTGTGACGTCAAAAACAAGTAAATGACTTTTGGTTCGCATAGATTTGTTGTAAGAACGCGAGAGAGGCGTTGACTAAAAGAGTCTTTAACTCAGGGGTTTCTATTTAAATGGGGAAAGATGCTATAAGGACCACTCTCAACTAAGTGCGTGAATTGCACGCGACTCTGCTGGTTAGTACCGTATGAGAGGAGTCGAAGACATGCGTGTGTGAGAAGGATCAATATACGTTCTTTAATTTATAGAGATGTAATCTATACGTTAGTAAAAACTATCTAATCCTGTTAGAGAATGGATATTCCAAAATATTGAATTGTGGAATCTAATTGATCATCAACGTTGTGAAAACCTTATGATGAGTTATCGTATGTATGACATATGATGATTACTATAATCATATACTAAACGGAGCTTCTAATGTGAGAACAGGGGCAAAGAAGTTACTAGTGCAAATAATTCAAAAGGAAAACATGGTGTCAAACGACATGACCGGTCATTGAAAATACCCGGTACACGCCTCAGATCGAGCGTGGGCTTACGCGTGAACTCCAATAGCAAATAAAGACTTGCTTATAAACTTAGCTGCGGAAAACTAGGAAAGGCTAATTAAAGAAGTTGTTGATATGTTGATATAGATCTTATTATGGGCTAAGACAAAAAAAACTCTATTAAAAGTCAAAAGAGTGTGCCACAAATTCTCATTTGTTTTCGTTTCGGCCGTCGCCGTTGGATCTCGTGTAAGGATCAAATGGGCTATGAGCCTACCACGTGTCATATTATCACTGAAGGCCTCGTTTTCTTCAATCTCTCGACAACTTTCATAATTCCCTTTCTCCCCCACCACTCTCTCCCTCTCTTACCTCATTCATATTATAAAATTTGGACTTTTATTCTTTTGTTAACAATGTGTTAATGGGGGGGTTTTCTAGTTCATTTTTATGAGTTTGGTGGCAATATTCATTTACTTTGGTTGGGGCAGTTGTGATCATTACTATTCTTAATCACGCCAATCCAACTAAAGTCTTTGACTTCCTTTTTCTTATTACGTTTTGTTTAAGATTAATATGATAGGAACATACTGCTTATTAGAATATCAGAAAAGTAACAATCTAATATACATATAAATCGTTTGGTAGCGGCCACTTGCTAACGAAATGATATAAATCTTCTCTCTTTCTCATTTGCCTTTTGAATATATTTGGTTGTCTAAGTTTTCCTTCTAGTCGGTTAAATATGAAGCGTGATTAGGGTTTTAATCTTCCAAGTCAACCTTAGCTTCCAAGTCAATTCTGGCTTGCATAGTACTATTTATATATAACTAGATATACAACATTCTGTTATCATTTGACAGAATTAATATTTACAGAAAACCTAAGCAGCCAAAAAGATGGCCTACCTCCCATACAAAGAGTGTCAACAATTTGCCACAAACACAAGTAGCCTAACAACTAACGTAACTACTCATCCCTCTTGGGTTGTTCACATACTTTACCAGCGCAATTTTAGAAACCGTTAATATATTTAAATTTGGTTACGCACAAGATATTTGATATGACGACAATTTACTGGATCACAACTTTTGCTTCTTCTTTAAAAAGAAAAGAAAGAATCAGCAACAATTTACTGGATCATATTTGCATAGAAAATATCAAATATAATGAAAAAATCATTAATCATATAAAGAAACAAAGCGGATGGAGTACTTAAATTATTCAATATTTACAACAGAACATTATTTTAAATAATAAATCTATGAAATCTACCTTATAAACGTGCACTAACAAAAGAAATGATACGTACGTATATTCGTAGCAATAAATATAAGGGAAACTATTTTATTAAATTCTGAATTACAAGTTGAAAAGTACTAGATATTGAATTTAGTTTAGAAAAATACAAGTGTTTCAATGAGGAAAAAACAAATTATTCATGTATATTTCTCGTGGCGTGTGAGCGTTATATATATAGATGAAACAGACATTTTGACAGTTTTCTACAAGTAGACCGGGCCATAGTTGGCGGGTAAAGACTAAAGTAGAACCACATAGGAGAACGAAAAGTCTCAGTTTCATCGTCCTTGTTCATGGTCTTCCTCGTTTTTCTTCCAGACACCTTCCGTTGCATCAACCCCTATTGAGGTTTTTGTTGTTCTTGTTCCTTATGTTCTTCGGTTTGTATAATACCAAACAATTTGGTTGTCTCAGTCACTTCCTTCTTCTTGTTCTTGAATATTGATCAGGTCAGTTTCTACCGTATAACTTTTTAACGGCTTTTATATATTCTTCTTTTGCTTAGGTTTATCAAAATTATGGAACAAGAAAGATTATTTGTTTCTTTGACTTGATTATATTTGATTGGATTTTGAAGATTTCAGACTGCTACTAAGTCTCTCGTCTGACTAAATTTGTGTTTTTTTTAATACGTCGCTGTTATCATCCTCTGTCTTTCAAATTGATCAAAAACGTAATTTAATTTGTAGATCATAAGATTCGAAATGGGCAAGCATTTGAAAAACGAGAGTTCAAGTCCAAACCATGGCAAATACAATCACAAACTAGGATGGTTAGCTGGAATGCTTCATGTGCTTGACTTCCACCATTGGAGAACTAAGAACCGACCAATCTGTAAGCTCCATCTCATAAAATATTGTAAAGTAATTTTCAATTTTAAAAGATTGTTGAATGGTTCATTACTCTGTTTTCTTAGGTTGGAAGACCCCAAGAACCCATTCCTTGATGCGTGAAACTGAGGAACAAGAACCGTTTCTTGATTCTAAGATTAATGATTCAAAGATGCTTAGTGTTGTTGCAGATAATAAGCCAACGAGACCAGAAACAAAACTGAAGAAGACGATGACAACAAAGCAAGTAACCGAGTACGTGGATTTTCTTGAAATCTTGAGGAAGGAAGATGTTTTTGTCAAGATAATGAAAGATCAAGTCCAGATCAAGTCTAATCCAAGGGTTTTACCCAAGTCAGGCTCGTTTCCTATCTCAGGATCTTCACGTCCTGCTAGGATTCAACACAAGCAGAAGGAGAATTGGTATGCCCCAAAGCAGAACGGTGCCGTTTTGACTTTGAAGGTTCCAAGAGACACTTCTCAAGAGTGCAAACCAATCTCTCCTTCTCATGGCTCAGCTGATGATGATCATGGATTCAATCACGCTATCATAAACGGATTTAGAGAAATCAAGAAGTTGCTCAAAAATACACTCAAAGACCGAAATCGCACAAAGAAGAAGAAGAAGAAGAAGGTTTTGGATGTTGCGAAAGATGATTATGTGGGGAGATATTCTCAACTCTTGAAGCAGATTTCTAGAAGAGAAGGTGGTGACTTGCGTTCGAAGAGCTTAAAACTTTCATATGAAGAGAAAAAGAGCGATTCGAGAGATAATAAACCGCAATTCTTCAGACGGATTTCGTCCTTGTCCAGCCTTGAAGTTCTTGGTTCATTTCTGACCGACCTCCCTCGAGACAGTTCTACTTCCAATCAGGAAACTAGGATATCTGAAGACCAAGATACTAACTTTGGAGCCAAAAAATCTGTATTGTCATCCGAATCTCCGGTAAGAGCAGAGAAGGAAGAGAAGTATGAGGTGCAAGAGGAGAGAAGCCAAGAAAATCACCTAGACAGCTCAAACCAAAGAATCCTGCAACAAGAACCAGATTCAGTTCCTAGTACCAATAAAACCGCAGAAAAGACAGAGACTTTACTACCACAAGGTAAGCTCTTGAACAAATTAAGCTCTTCACTGTTTGATGAGAGAAAGGTACTCAATTCTATGGTTGCTTGTTCTACAGGTTTAGGTCTAAGTTCTTTAGAAATTTACAAACATGAAGAAGAAGATGAAGATGCCTACTTCTGTTACGTAAAGAAGGTTTTAAAAGTTTCAGGCTTCCTCGAAAACAAAGACAACGAAGAAAAGTGGTACTCAGAGGAACAACCACTGAATCCATCACTGCTTTACGAACTCGATATACAAGAAGAAGAAACAGTGAACGACAAAGAGCTTCTATTCGATTTGGTTAACGAGGCAATCGTCGAGACTCAAAACCATTCACAAATATACTTCCCCAAAACATTTCCATATGGCAAACGTTATCTTGATGAGGTATGGGGAAGAGTGGAGTGGAGCCTCTCTGGTTTAGGAGCTGAGAACAGAGATCGTTCATTGGATGATATTGTGGGAAGAGATCTTCTTACAAAGAGTGATGGATGGATGAATCTCCAAGGTGAATCTGAATGGCTTACTCTTGAGCTTGAAGATTTGATTTTTGATGATGTTTTAGATGAACTGCTTTGTGTTTATTAGTAAGTTAACAAATAGAAAACCTGTTTTTTTCTGATATACATGTATATAAATATGTGTTTGATACAAATTTAAGATTTCTTGTAAAATAATGTACCTTAACAGTCCCAATTTTTTTGATGAAATACACTAATTAATCAGAGTTAATTGTTATTTAACTAAATAGAGATTTAGTCTTCTAATGGGCCGTTATTAGTTTATTGGGCCGAGCCTATTACGTTAAACCCTTAGCCACTGACTCGGTTCCGTCTCCGACCACCACCGCGGCGACTCCCCGATCGATCAATTTCCTCAGCGGGACATTTTCCTTTGTCTCCTCATTCTCTCAGGTCGCCGGAGATTCGTCGGCAACAAGTTGATGTGGCTAATCCGGGCGATTGTTCCTGTTCGATATTTGGGATCTTACAAGAGACCTCAAAAGCCGCCATGGATGAGAAATCCAGTGGTATTCTACTCAGACTTTTCGGAGAAGAAAGGGAAAGTTGCTCCTTTGCAGGTGAATTCATCATCTATTCACTTAACCCACAAATAAAAAAACTCTCTTTTACTTCACTTTCTCACTGAATTTCTGATTTGTCTTGTTGTTGTGGTGCAGGAGACTAGAATGAGAGATAGGTTTACTTTGTACGCACGAGGCGGTGAAGGTGGTAGTGGTTGTTCTAGCGTCCGCCGGAGCCGTGCCGATCGCTATGGCAAACCTGATGGTACTATTCTGATATTGTTACCGATTGATAATTAGGTTGAATCATTCCCAAATCCATAGTTATCGTTTAGGTTTGGTATACTTAGAATTGGAATACTGTTTGAGTGATTGATTGATTCAAAAAATGTTTTATGTTTATGTAATGTAATTGAGCTTAGTTTAGGTGGTAATGGTGGGAGAGGAGGTGATGTGATTTTAGAATGCACACACGCAGTTTGGGATTTCAGTGGATTACAACCTCATATTGTAAGTGTATCTGTCACTCTTTTCGTGTTCTCGGGGAACATGTCTCATGAGAATTTCTCTGAACTGGTTATATCAATGAGTTTTGCAGAAAGGTGGGAAAGCTGGACACGGAACTTCCAAAAACAGGATAGGAAACAGAGGAGAAGACAAGGTTTTATTATGTTCTCATTAGTTGTTCCTGTGCTTCTTTCTTTTATTGTTCGGGAATTAAGATGTTGTTTCGCGCTTGTTTGTGTTACCATAGGTCCTGCTAGTGCCTATTGGGACAGTGATTCATCTTCAGGAGGGTGAGATTCCATCTCAGGTTGAAAATGAGTCTCCCAAAGATTTGGATCCATGGGACCTTCCTGGCTCACTGGTTGAGGATCCTGCATCCGAGGAGAATTCTGATGTTCATCAGGAAACTATGTCTGAGTCTGATCAAGATGATACTGAGCAGGAGAGTTTAACGAGACAGTTAGGCATGCCAAAGGAAGCTGATTTTGAAGACGACGATGAAGAGATTGATCAAATCAGGTATAATGTTGCCGAATTGACACAACAAGGTCAGAGAGTAATCATTGCTCGTGGCGGTGAAGGTGGTTTGGGTAATGTTTCCGCTACACGTTATGTAAGAGGCAGTAAGTTTGCTAAATCCACAATCCGTCAAACCAATTTGAGGAGCATGGAAGACGATGCTGAAGAGGATGATGAAAGGTCGAGTATTAAAGCCGGTTTGCTCGGTTCTGAGGCTGTTCTGATATTAGAACTCAAGAGCATCGCCGACGTTGGCCTTGTTGGGATGCCAAACGCAGGGAAAAGCACTCTTCTTGGTGCATTATCCCGAGCTAAACCCCGTGTAGGTCACTACGCGTTCACGACACTCCGTCCCAATTTAGGAAACGTAAACTACGATGATTTCTCCATGACAGTAGCGGATATTCCAGGTCTTATAAAAGGAGCTCATCAGAACAGAGGGCTAGGCCATAACTTTCTCCGCCACATCGAACGGACCAAAGTCTTGGCTTACGTTGTGGATTTAGCATCGGGGCTAGACGGTTGCGAAGGACTGACGCCGTGGCAACAACTGAGAGATCTGGTGATGGAGCTTGAGTTCCACGAAGAAGGGTTATCCGATAGGTCATCTTTGATTGTGGCGAATAAGATCGATGAGGAAGGTGCGGAAGAGAGATTGAAAGAACTTAAGAGGAGAGTGAAAGGAGTGAAGATATTTCCGGTTTGCGCGGTTCTTGAAGAAGGCGTGGCTGAGCTGAAAGATGGTCTGAAAATGCTTGTCGACGGTAATGGTGAGCCATCGGAGAGATTAAAATTGGAGAATATATGTGTTGACTAGTTTATTCCAGTAGATGGACAAATTGAATTGTCTTGGAGAAGTGGCTCAACTATTGTCCAATGAAATAGTTTAACGATTTATTGTAGTCAATTTTCTTTTTTATATGATTATGCAAAATGCGAGGAGTATTTTAGTCAAAACGTGAAAATATGTATAGCCTTTTAAATTATGGTTTTCGTTAGAGAGGAGACATATACACATACAAACGCAAAAGAATACATATACTATTTATGATTTAGGTTACAAATAAAAACATTACACAGCAGGAACAAGTCAAGCAAGCTTAATAGTTACTCTTACTCATTACGCAACACAATGCCAAGTCTTTATTCCAACATACACAAAGATCTCTTAGCATAAAACACATTTTTTTCCCATTTTCCTTGGTTTGAGACCATGCTGATAATTTCTTCAACAGTTACAGCTTGACCCGCAGCTGCAGTTTGATCCACAGCTACAGTTATCACACTCCTTGTTGTAGTTCTTCTCGCAACTTTGTCATACCAAAAAAACAACAGAAGTATAAGATTTCAAAAATTTATCTTAAGGAATATGTAACCACATGTATATTAGATATATATGCATGATAAGTTAATGAAGAGAGAATCTAGGGTTTACCTGCACGAATCACCACATTTGCAGGAGGAGCCACATCCACAGTTAGAACCTGCCATTTCTCTTACTTCTCTTTGATTGATTTTGTAGTTTTCTTTTTCTTCTTCTGATGCTTTATGTGATTTCAACTAAGGGAATGGCCAGTATATATAGAAGAATATAAAATATCGGTTTTATATCCACCATACATTTCCTATATATATATATTATCTTTTGTCAACCTCCCTATATATATTTTATATTTTCCTGTAAGTTTTAGTTTCGTATATGATAGGGTTAGCAAAGTTTTTGTATATGAGATATACATATAGCTTTCTTGTTGGACTATATAATCCCTCTAGATATAGATTTTCTAATTTCGGCAGATTTTGAGTAAATATCCAAAAAAATCTCACTATCTTGACAAGATTACAAAATAATCTTTTAATTTAACTATTTAAGACAACATGTATAAAACCTATATCTTAACTAAAAACTCTATATTATTGCAACTATATAATCTAAATGTCTATTATCTTAAATAAATAAAAATGCCACTACCACTTTTTGATATTATAGGCCAAGTTATTGATCAGTAAAACGAGGCCGGCACGTAGGAACTAGGAAGTCAAAAAATAATATTTTTGTGATGGAACGTAAATTCACCAATTCAGGACCTTGAAGGGGCAAGAAGCCAACTAAAACACCAGCCCCAACCCTAGTGCAAATTACCATTCTATATAATGACCCCATCTACGATTTATTCCTTCTATTTCCCTTTACGTAAAGTAGCGACGTTCGTGAATTCCTAAGAAGTTAGACTAACAGGTTTGTGTGGTTCTTAAATTTTTGGGTAAAAATTAGGAAAAAAGTTTATATTCCTACCCAAACTTTCGGCACCAGAGACAAATTAGGTTTGTTCAGAAAATCAGTCGCTCATCGACAGACTTAACACCACAAAATCATCAGAATTTCTTTGGGACAAAATGGAAAATGTTCTTCACGGCTCCACCTACCAAAATTTCGATATCAAGCTCAAAAGCATACACAAACTATAACTAATTCCATAGTTACGTAATCTTAACTTCGAATTCAACAACACATGCATGCATCGACTGAATCTTCAACAAATGCAATCAAACACACAAAATTGCTACCAAAAAAATATGATTTTTTTTTTATGATTTCAATTTTCATCCGGCACTTAGTCCAAAACTTTTTTTGTGTGTCAACATTTTTTAAAAAAATCTTTAAACGGATATCTGATCTAAGAGCATGTTCATAGGTGATACTTACAAAATATTTTTAAGAAATTTTTTAGTATTATTTATAATGTTTGTTTAATAAATATATATAAGATTTTTTGCTTTTATCAAATGTGACCAATCAGAAGAAACCACGTCAGATGATACTGATATGACAAATATGATACTGATCAAACATATTCTAATTGCTTTACTAATATAAAAATAATTTTTGGACTTGTGATACTCTAAAAATATCACCCATATACATGGTCTAATATATGGATCGTAAAAAACTCATATATAATATTAATAAGTAGTAGAAGAGCGTAGACCATGTCCTGGGTCGTCGTCCAAATGACCACAAGAAGATTTCAAAACAGAGGAAAATATT
>Ga0041059_1003070_pt1 | contig 11767 bp, 9 predicted proteins | sample AraColnosormetaG_FD_56232 | JGI IMG/M metagenome (GOLD analysis project Ga0041059, IMG submission 56232) | Arabidopsis roots microbial communities from North Carolina, USA - Col MF nosort | ecosystem: Host-associated > Plants > Roots > Unclassified | place: USA: North Carolina | collected 2013-09-02 | reverse complement strand
AAAAAAAAAAAAAAAACAATATCTCAAAATGTCAGCAAACACACACTCATTAATCACGGTGAACCGAAAAAGGGCGAGAAACCGAACTTACCAACCACTCTTTATGACCTTGAAAACCTTCAGGCTTAAGCTGCTTAACAGCAACAACGATTCCAGAACCGGGACGTGAAGCAGTGAGAGATGTTTGATCAATCCATCCTTTGAATACACAACCGAAACCTCCTTCCCCTAGTAGATTATCTTGACGAAAGTTCTTAGTCGCGTTCTTGAGTTCGTTGAAAGTGAAAGCTTTTAGGTTAGGCGATGAAAGTATCTCTCCTTCTGTCCTAAGTGTTGGTAATGGCCCAAAACTACTATCTGTGCTGTAAGAAGTTGTGCTTAGTCCTGAAGGACCCGTTGAACGGCTTGTCTTGCTTGAAACTTTAGAGCCCGAAGAAGCTATTAAAATGATCATTCAAACATAGTAAAATCTCTTTAGTTTGGTGTGTTTTCAATCAAACTCATGATGCTAAGAACATCAATACAGATACAAACATGGATCAAACACATGTACTAAACAGAGCAATTCAAAAGAGTTTGACTTTTGATGATCCAGAGATGGACAAATTACTTATTCGAAAAACCCATTTTGAGAATAAGAAGAAATATCCAAGAAACTGTAACATAGAACCCAATTAAGCAATAAAGACTTGAGAGGAAATAGTTACCAGAATTAGCATGTGGGCTATGGTTGCTATTATCCACTTTAGCTGATGAATCTAAACAATTACCCATTTCAGATAATAACCCTATATGGAGAGACAAAGCTACTGTTCTTTTCGTGGAACAACGTAACAGATGATCAAGACAAGAAGAGAGCCTCAAGAAGCAAAGACAACAAGCTTCTTCTTTCTTTAATTTCTTTCTATCCTTTCGACTTAACGGCGGCGCAATGTCTGTTTAGCTGAATATGAACGCTAATAGAATAAAAGTATTACAACATGAAAGGAAAATCTATATAAAAAAGAAGGAGAGAAGAAGGAACAAGGAAGGTGAAGAACAGAGGATTTGAAGCAAATAATACAAAGTCGTCGTGTCCTTTTGTTTTGTACTCAAACTCATAACAATTTCTCAAAATGACAAAATGCCCTCGAGTTAGTTCCTTTAGACGGCCATCGGAAAGGACAATTTTAGTAATTTGAGATAGATACGGTAACGTCATGCTCACGGCAGTAAATCCGCGTGGGATAATAAATGGTACGACAACTTTTCAGAGATAACTCATTCATTCATTCAGTAATCGAGTGATAAACTGATAATTTCTAGGAGGATTGGTGGTGGACAAAAAGTCGTGTTTCACATCTAATTTTCAGATTTTATAATGTATCAATCAACGAAAATTTCCAAATTCTTGAGATAAAAAACATTTCAAAAAGTAATCAAAGATATTTATTTTGTTATATTTTAAAGTTAATAATATTACACATATGAGACATGACTTTAAACTTGTCATTTTTCAAACAGAAATGAAATGAAACAAGACTTGCTTGAAAATATTTGTCTCTGTTTCATTTTTACAATGTTTCTTTAGAATTCTTGTTTTCCCATCTCCATCTTTTAAATGTTACAGGGAATTATATTAGATTGTTCAAGTTTTTTTTTTTGGTTAAAGTTAATGGCTCAAGTTATTAGTATTCATGATATTAAATTCATACATGAAACAGCTTATGAATACTTTTTGTTAGTCTGAAATTTAGAATTTAAAAAGAATTAAAAGGAAGTTGTGGTTTTTGTTTGGTGTTTTTTTTAACTAATTATGGTCATGGTTGACGTCTGCTAAGGGACAACAAAGTGGTGGGTCTGGATCGCCCATATCGTTGAAATTTTGATCGATATTTTACAATAATACTTACTATCGTTCAGTCACAATTATTAGCGAGATTCCCCTTCAATCAAGATGTTAAGTGTTTACAACTTTTCTTTGGATGTTATATTTATGTTTAAGAAACTTTTACATACACTTCCAAATTATGAGAGATATCAAAACCTTAGAATAAAATTTGGTATTATGGACGATTTTATCTTTCTGAGACGTATTGGATTTACTATTAGATTATTGTGCATATGGCATGCATGCATTAGATATATATAGTCTTTCTTCGATAAATAAAAGTTTAGTCAATGGATGAATCAATCTTTATGTGTAGATCTTTTGTTGATCAACAGGTGATCAAGATTTAAAGGACCCGAAATTAGTTACGAAGTATTGTGGATTTTTCGCATTCTAGTTGACCAAATGAATAATTAAAGTATGAGATTCAACTCTTAAATAATATTTTTGTAAAATTAAGTTTTGAGTTAAGAGACAACGTTAAACCGTCATAATTTATGTGTGTTATATATATAATCGTCAAACCATGGTAAATAACTAAACGCATAGTAGACAAAAAATTTGTAATCATAGATGTAGACGACGGTAATCATCATTTAGATTTGAATTTTTAATGGAACGTGGTGGCTAACGTCGAATACATTTTTGGTGTATTTCTTAAATATAATATCCCATGCATTGACCCAAGAAACTACTTATTAATCAGTTAATCTATATTCACATTGTTATTGACCGGCAGATCGAAAGAGAGTTCTTTTTTCTTTTGCATATTGCATATCACGTGTGGACAAAAGCCCCATTTGGAATCTTTTATGATATTATATTGTTATGTTACACATTAATTTGTTATCTCACCAAGACTTCTATTTTCATTTTGTATCCGGTAAGAGTCACTCTTTTGAGTTTTGACTTTTGACTCTTCAAAATGTATAATTGGTTCTCCCATGAGGATTAAGTATGTCATATAAATTCCGTTTCCCAATATATATAACTTCTATTTTCATTGAGATATAGTATAATATTATTCGTATAGAAAATTACTCAAATCATAATGAACTATGCATGAGTGCATGCATGTGATACCTTGTTTTAATATAATGGAAATTCGATATTTCAAACTTTTCTCGCTATGTTGACGTTATTGTCACATTTACTTTAAGATATATCATATTTTGTTTTAGTAATCTTAACAATGGGTCATCACTAAATTTTAATCAATTAAATCATGTTGGCAACTTTCCTCCATTTGTGTATATACGCCTTTTTCTTTCATTTTCTTACCACAAGTGATCTTAGATTTGTATGAATTCATCAGTTAGTCAAACTGACATGATTAGCTGTGTGCAAGTTTGCTTAATCAAATTAAGGCCCAAGCTGTAAAAAGAACATCCGTTTACAAGTTCTAGGAAACTGCGTGACGTTTTCATGACAATAAAACGGCACATAGTTCCCATTCCTATCTCAGACATGAATGTGCATATGACTTGGATTCCAGAAATAAATCCACGTCCTATAGCCAATCAGAAGTGTCATGTCAGATTATTAAGCCAATGACACAGTTACACGTGGAAAATCTACGTCTTTCTCGCGCCTCCTACACTCTCTCTAATAACTTTCGTTTCCACTTCAGACCGATCTCATAATTTGATCGCAAAACTGATCAAATAGCGTAAAATTGAAATTCAAATTTTCGCCGGAGCTCCGTCGGATAAAACAATAAGCGACGTGCGGCGATGGAATCTCACGGTTCCGGTCTCCGGCGAGTTCTGTTATTGTCGTTCTGTGTCGCTGGGATCTGGGCAGCTTACATATACCAAGGCATTCTTCAAGAGACCTTGTAAGTAAAACTCGTTAGGGTCGAAATCGATCAATCTTATTTTAGCTCGTTGATTATTTTCTCTCGACATTGCTCGATTCTGTTTGTTCGAGATTGTTTCTATTCTCGGAATCCTGGTTGGTGATGCGTTTGCAATTATTGGAAATTTATAGAAATGTAGCTGATAGAACTCTAACATTTTCGAATTAGGTCGACGAAGAAATTTGGTGAAGATGGGAAGAGATTCGAGCATCTTGCATTTCTGAATTTGGCTCAGAATGTAATCTGCTTGGTTTGGTCTTATATAAGTGAGTAGGGCATCTTCATTGTTTATTCCTTAGAATTATAAGTTTATAACAGACGAATAAATGGAACTGAAGTATTTTTGATTGATTATGAGCAGTGATTAAGCTCTGGTCCAACGGAGGTTCTGGTGGAGCCCCATGGTGGACGTATTGGAGTGCTGGCATTACTAATACCATTGGTCCTGCTATGGGCATTGAAGCTTTAAAGTATATTAGTTACCCAGCTCAGGTAAATTAGGCATTGTTAGTGTAATAAAAACCTCATTTTTCTTGATTATGGTTGATAGTTGAGGTAATAACCTTTCTTGGGAAGTAATATTGATGCAAAACTTGCTTCTTGCAGGTCCTTGCAAAATCTTCCAAAATGATTCCAGGTGAGGTGTCAATTTAGAGCATCAATCCATAATCGCTCTCAACTGCTGCTATGTGTATCTTATATATGTTTTTTCTTTCATGTAGTTATGCTGATGGGCTCCTTAGTTTATGGCATAAGATACACTTTGCCTGAGTATCTTTGCACCTTTCTTGTTGCCGGAGGAGTATCTATGTTTGCCCTTCTTAAGGTAGGCAAATCTGCATTCAGGAACTTTGATCATAATCTTTGTTATACTTTGTCTGTGGAAATGTAGTAAACCGTCTTTGACTTGGTTTACAGACAAGCTCTAAAACCATCAGCAAGCTAGCACATCCCAATGCACCCCTTGGTTACGGGCTTTGCTTCTTAAACCTTGCCTTTGATGGATTCACAAACGCAACCCAGGATTCCATTACCGCAAGGTATGACTCTTGACATTCTGTCAGATACTTAACCCAGTCTGACATCTACAACATGGTCTAGATGTTGGACATTAATCATCGCCATACATGGATACAGGTACCCCAAAACTAACGCATGGGACATAATGCTGGGAATGAATTTATGGGGAACCATATACAACATGGTCTACATGTTTGGATTGCCACATGGGAGCGGATTTGAAGCTGTGCAGTTCTGCAAGCAACACCCTGAGGCAGCATGGGACATTCTTATGTACTGTTTATGCGGTGCAGTAGGCCAAAACTTCATCTTCTTGACAATAAGCAGATTCGGGTCTCTAGCTAACACGACCATAACCACAACCAGGAAGTTTGTAAGCATCGTGGTATCTTCAGTTTTGAGCGGGAATCCGTTATCTTCCAAACAATGGGGATGTGTGTCGATGGTGTTCGGTGGATTGTCTTACCAAATTTACCTGAAATGGAGGAAGCTGCAGAGAATGCAGAAGAAGAAAAAGGCCTGAAGCTGAGATTGGGGATCAAAATATTTAATTCTTCAAGAAAATTGTTTTTGATTTGGAAACTTTTTACTTCCAAATATGTCTGAAAGTTAGAGAGAAGAAAGCTTAGTCCATTAGCAAAATGTAAACTAATGCATTAGAAGAAACTTATATATATCAAACCAAAAGACAAATCATATATTTCCACTCATATATATTTGTCTTAACAATACAACAAACTCTTCCTTCTGAGTTTTTCATTTTTCCTAAAGTTACACTCTGGAAAACTTCTTTATATATATGTGATAGAGATTCTGTACAGAGATGATGAAAACAAATCAAGAAATCTGGGGAAAATGCTCAGATGATGTATCTGAGTAAAGCCCTTAGAGACAAACCAAAGAATTTTTTCTTAAAGACACACTGGTGCCTTCTTTTGTAGATGGCTTCCTTATGTTAAGTAAGAAAAGAAAGAGAAATCTGAATCTGAGTATATGGCAGATTCTTGAGAACATTCTTTGATGGGGCTAGAAAATGTTACCGTTAACATTCTAGGACCAGGAAAGAAACTTAAAAACCTTGAGGGAGGAATGCAGATCATGGCATGCCCGCTTCACAAAAACTTCCAGGCCGATATGGCTGCAAAACCTAATATGAAATCTAAGCAAAAGTGGAAAAAATTACGTCTCCATGGAGACTAAACCGCGGTTTAGGGTATGAGAGAGATGGTTGGTTGGTTTACAAGCTATGGAGAAGGACTCTTTTGCAAGGGGGTGGTTTTGAAGGATTAGCACTTGGACATGGAGATGAGGACTCGATCCCTAGTGTTTTTAGCAGGAAGCTCCTCTCCTACAAAAGCAATCAGTCTTTTAAGACTCATTGTTTTTTCAAAGCCTAAGTATTGTATGATGAACAAAGAAGGTGCGAAGCTTACACTTTCGGAGAACTGTGGACTTGGTATACCGTCTGCCAAAGATCTGAACAATGGCGTGACCTGAATAGGCGAGCTGAACTTTTCTTCGCCTGAGATGGGCATATTCTCATCAGGATTTTTCGGGACGAGCAACTCCTCTCCAACTTGCTTATGTTCTGTCTGAGTATCTGCTGAGAATGGTTGTGTTTTATCACCAGACTGATCCACCATGATGGTTGATCCGGAACTATACTCAGAGCTAGCTGGTGAGTCATGAAGATCAGGTTGCCTAAAGAACATCAAATGAAATGGTTATACAATCAAAACCTTAAGATGAACACAAAATTTTTGTGGTGATGAAAAGCTACCTCCAAGATAATTGATTGTCTTCATAACCACTCCTCAAATCCTCTATAAGGTCCTTAAATTCCTCGATCTTAAAATCTATATCAGGTATTCCATATCTGAATAAATCATTCTCCTTGCCTTTATTCAAGAAGTCCTGAAGAACCTGTATATATGCATACAACAAGAGGTATGTTATTAGTAAGCTTGAAACTTTTCGCTATTTTGATATGCTGCGAAGTTTGTTGTTTTTTGGTTTACCTTCCAAGCATTCTCCATACTCTGTTCTGTGTTGTCTGCATTAACTTTCTGCGCCAAGGAGCTTAAAAGTTCAGCTTGTTGCATCAAAGCTGTCACTTTTGGATCATCCTTCTTAAGAAACATCCCTTCACCATCACTCTCATTCACATTGCTTGTTTGATTCTGTTCTTCCAAGCTATCAATACCAGTGGCATTTCGAGCTAAAACCGAAAATGGAGACCTTATCTGCTGATTCACACATGCCTCGGCCCTTCCATAGTTACTGATCTCTGTGAGATCTAGAATGTGACTTCTCCTGTATAATAACCAACAAACCCCCATGAAATTTGTGAAAAGTGAACACACTCAGGAAACTTAAGTTTATTTGATCAAAAAAGAAACAAAACTTACTTCAATTTCTTAGCAATAGGAGTTTCATTCTCGGATTTTCGCGGTGTACTGATACCGTCTAAGAACAACATTCTTTTGGTGTTTGAGTTGCTGTCTTTAGTCATAGCTTCATGCTTGGCTCTCTTCTTACAAAGTGTTGTAAACCTGTTCTTCACAGCATTATCAGTTCTACAAAACACATAACGAACAGAACATTAGTTTAACCACTCTGGTCTTATAATGATGACTTCACCTACACCTTTAGAGTTTGAGCTTGAGCTATACCTGCCTGAAACCACCTTTGCTATCTCAGTCCATCTATTACCAAATACTCTTTGTGCCTGAGAAACCAATCACACAAAAGTCCATTAAAGATCAGACATAAACCACAAACACCAAACTTAAAAATCTTATCCATGTAATGGAAGTCTGTGTAAGTGAAGTCACCTCACACAAAAGCATATCTTCTTCAGGGGACCAACCTCCTCTTTTGAAATCAGAGTTTAAGTATGTATACCATCTGCAAACAAAAATCCATCTCCGGATTTCAAAACAGAACCCAGGAAAGTTTTTGCCTACAGAAAAAAAACAGAAAAACAGATATTGAATCGATTCAGTAACCTTCTTCTGCATTGTCTTGTGCTTTTGTCTTTGAACTTTGATGCAATGATCGCCCAACTAATATCATCAAAACACACAACGGAAACCATATCTCAACAACCTCTTTTAAGAATCCATCTTTTCAAAAAACAAAAACTTTCCAAGGAAAAAAATTTTATATAAGAAAAAAAAAGACTTTTCATAGCAAATAAACAGAAGAGTGAAATGAATAATGAAAGCTCACTTTTCAGTTCCATGTAGAGTTATTTGTTCTCTTAGTATAACATCTTCCTGCAACTCCATAAACCCATTTCAGAATCACTCAAAAACAGAGCAATACAAAACAAAAACAGAGTTTCATCATATATATGTACAGACCTCTTGTGACCAAGTAACAATATGACGCTCTTTTTTCTTGGAATCTTGGTTGTTGTTAATATTCTTCTTCTTTTTCTTCTTCGTATCTTCCATTTTTCTTCTTCTTCTTTCTTACTACTGTCTCTCTCTTTATATTTTCTTACTGTATATGTCCTCTTTCTGTCTCTGTTTATTTTCTATTTATTTTTCTTCGACGCTCCGTTACCTTTTTTAAAAATCCAACTCCTCCTATCACACACAATGACTTCTTCAACTTTTTTGCAGGAAAAAAAAAGAAAGAAAGAAAAAAACCTAATTAAAGACAAACTCTGAAAAGGAACTCATTTTCGTCACTGAAAACTCTCGAGTTTTTTACCTGCTTTATTTTTATTCTCCACTGCCAATATAATTCCTCTGATTCGATTTTTTTTTTTGACAGAGATCGAGTTTCTCCAAAACAGCAAAAAGAAAATGGCTATTTATATAAGAAAACTTTTTTTATGAGTCATTCAAGAATCATGAAGACATGGGTTTTGTCTTACCAAATTCAAAATGCTAGAGAGAAAAATGAGAAAACAAAAGAACCACACATTTTCTTGATTCAATCTGAATATAAATTATTTCTCTCTCCACATGAAAACCTTTTTAAATTTGTAGAACTCTATAAAATATTTAAAGAAGAAAGATACTAATAAAAATAAAAAGGAAAGCCAACGGAAGGAAGAGTAAGTGCGCGGGTATGAAGGGAAGTTTGAAAAATAAAAAACGCTGAAACCCATGACCTTGTTCTCCATTACTGCCTCTCTTCTTCACCAATTATGTTTCTTTCTCTTTCTTTTTTCCCCAAATTTTTGTTTATTTTATTTTATAGACTCTAGCTATTTTCATTTATTAATCTTACATCTAGTCCCATTGCCATTGTGTTTTTTAAAGTATAGTAGTAGTAGTAGTAGAAGATATTGTAAGAAAAACACTTGCCATTATGTTACGGTACTAGTGTCTAGAGTTTTGTGGAGAACATGATTACTTTTATGGGTTTCCTACACCCATATTTTGAAGTGTGCACTTTCAGCTAATACTACTATATGGTTCAATATACACGATTCATGGATGCATGTATAAATATGTATATCATTTTGTTATGAGGAATGACATTTCTGTTTACATGTAACGATTTATTTTAGTTTCAAGTACGATTTTATGTAAAGTAATCTTTTAGTTGTTTGAACTCTTTGAAGGCCTTCACTTTTATGTTTTCTCGTAAAATTCATCAACTAAACTATCGAATTTAATTGTAGTTTTTATAATAAAAAATATTGGAAAAGAAAACAAAAGACTAGCATATTCATTTATTATAAAAATAACAACGAAAGGAGAGTAAACAAGAATTAGAAAATGTACGTTGGATTGGAACAAAAAGAAATGGGCGATGGATATTGGCAACACTTCATTGGTGTTTTGTTAAAGAGGGTACATGACAAGCAACGTGATTCAACGGCCATTATTCGTTTGATTTCGATTCTTTAGGTTTCAAATTTTTGAATTTTCCCAAAATTAATTTCTTTTAATCTCAAATGCAAAGTCATGTCCAGTGAGCTGTTTCAATTTAATTTAGATAGACCCAAACGGAAAGCTCCCACCAGTCACGACCAATGCAATTAATTTTGGTAACTACTTGCTACCCTCTAGTCTTTAGTGTGTGTGTGTACAAATGGAATAAACAAACAAATAAATAACTAAAGTAATTATCCTTGAAGTCATTAATTTCTCTCAAATTTATCTACTCTTTCGAGAGAATAATTAACTTTTGAAAAATTAAGCCGGATTAGTGATTTTCTTTTTATTAGTCAGAATGATCATGTATTTATAAATATCCAAGAGAGAAATTTCAAAGTTTGATTTTATTTGGAGAAAATTCAGTTTTGACAACAAAAACAAGAATGAATAGTTGATGAATTATGAATTGTCGAATTTTAATTGGAACATGAGATACAAGCGGTACATTAGCGCGTGGTGCCTTGGATTTGAAATTTAGACAGCGAAGCACTTCTGACATATCACATTTTATGAGCAGTGGATGTAAGAAAATTGTAGTATTATTTTACTGTTACTTAATTGTCTTTTGTCTACATCCTTTTGTGTAATTATATTTGCTTTTAATTTATTTTCTAGACTATATAGTTTTAGGCCCAAGTTTAATTCTCTTCTCAGTTTCTAGTTTGTATTTTACTCTAATGAAGTGTCAATAACATATAATATTGACATAACTTATAATAAGTGTCCAAACAAAGGAACATTTCCTAAAGCTTCTACCCAATTTCATGAATCTTCTCTTTTGTTATTAAGTGGGAGTTCTCTTTTAAGATTGATGTGAATTTCTTTCTGAAACAAAAAAGTTTCTAATTGGATCATAACTATACCAAAATTATCACACGTGATTTTTTTTGTTCTGCATGAGTATAATAAATATAAGGATTCAACTTAGTAATGCGATCAATGCGATTAAACTTAACGTTATAGTTTTATGTTTATATGTTAACTTCATTTCGAAAATTTCGGTAGCATATATATCAAGATTATTTCTTTTTGTTTTGTTTTGTATTTTATTTTTTCGATTTCACTCAAGTTTCTTTCGAAAAGACATATATTAAAACAAGTTATCAAAAAAGAAAAAGATAAACAGTGAGGTCAATCTTGGTCCAGCCCAGTTTATTATTTTTATTATTAAATATAATATCTCTAAATAATAGTACTACCAAGTACCAAGTATCAAAGTTATGTATATTTATTAGTATTTGATAACAATAATAACTATATATATTTGCTCATTAACATGTTTGCGTACGATCGTACGTACGTGTTGTATGATTCTTCGATCACCGGACTCGATTTTTCTGAATGTACGTACTAGTGCATATCAAGGTATGTAGAATACATTAACAATATTTTGAATGAAAACGATCGATACGTGAATTAACGTAACTATCTCAAGTCTCAACGGAACCGTCGTAAGTACGCGCAATAAATAGGTAGATGTATCAGTTATAAAATATGATTATCGATTTGTAACTGAATGATGTATACACATGGAGACAGTGAGACTGAGACACATATATGTCCAAATAAAAAGCACATAGCATTGCTGACAAGTGCATGTCAAGGAAAAATCAATGGGTTCAATTTTAGTAAACCAAACAAAACTCTAAATGCAATATAATTAAGCTAGTATCAGGTTAGAAAACGATGTTTTGAACTGTTAATACTATTAGATTCGGATGTTTTGGCGGGGAAGAATCAGTGATTCACTGCTTCATTCTGTTCTCTCCACTACAATATTATTGACTTACTGTACATGACATCACCCACATTTCTCAACACTTCAATCATCATCAGTTCATTCATTTTCAAATAATAGAGGTGTATGTAACTAGATTCGATGCCTAAAATCGATAAATATTTTGAAACAAAAGATAATAGATTTTTGAGGTAATCTTAAAAACCAATATAATGTGGAAACCTACTTAGTTATTACATTCTTATAGATATTACCATAAGGTGGTAGCTTGCGTAATTTGAATTGACTTATTATGTTTCCAATGTGTACAAATATTTGAACATCGTATAACAACAAAAACTAGTTTTTTTTTTTTTTTTGGGGACAAATAAAAAAAACTA
>Ga0041059_1003069_pt1 | contig 11769 bp, 8 predicted proteins | sample AraColnosormetaG_FD_56232 | JGI IMG/M metagenome (GOLD analysis project Ga0041059, IMG submission 56232) | Arabidopsis roots microbial communities from North Carolina, USA - Col MF nosort | ecosystem: Host-associated > Plants > Roots > Unclassified | place: USA: North Carolina | collected 2013-09-02 | reverse complement strand
AATTAAGGTAGTTGTAAACTTCTTAATCAGATTTCTAATAAAGTGATACTCAGTGGTTCTGAGTTTGGGGAATACGATTCTTGGTTCATCCGGAATTTCAAGTAGAAATTAAGGGCTACGGTTGTTAGTCTTTCTCATCTCATCATCTTCTCTTTTTTCAAGACAAAGTGGGTTTTGTTCTTGGGTTATCTAGCTTTTTCGAGTTACTGTGGGGTGCTATTTTTTGGGTACGTTTCGTAGGGTTTTGGGGTGTACTTGGAAGCGGGCAAGAGATGTCTCAAATTGTTTTGGCGGGGCAGAGCTCAAGTGCAGTCATTGTGAAACCTCTAAAGCTTAAGATCAAAGTTCCACGCTTTGATAATTCGGCGTTAATTCAGGGGTACTCTAAGACTTTAATCAGGAGGTGCATGAATCATATGATGCAGGACATGAAGTCTGTTTTGTTCATGGTGCCAAGGATCTGGAAACTAGAGGATAGAGTAGACGAGGCAGGTATCGGTTTAGGTCGATTCCAGTTTGATTTTGACCATGAGAAGGATATTCAGGAGATCATGAAGATGGAACATTTCCACTTTGATCATTGGATGTTTTCTTTTGTCTGATGGGCGCCGATGGTGGATCCAAGATATCCGTTTTACATCACTTTTTGGGTTCGTGTTATCGGGGTTCCTTTACGGAATCGGACGGTTGCGATTTTAAGCGTTATAAAACATTTTGAACGACTGGTTTAGCGGTTAAAAATTAGTGCGTTTGCGGAAGCTTAATGACTGGTTAACGGATTTACGTTTTGGGTAGGAAAATTAAGGGTTTATGTTTTTGGCGGAAATTACGGATTTACGTTTTTGGCGGAAAATTACGGATTTACGTTTTTGGCGGGAAAATTACGGGTTTACTTTTTTGGTGAAAATTTACGGGTTTACGTTTTTGGCGAAAAAATTAAGAGTTTATATTTTTTGTCGGGAAAATTACGAGTTTATGATAATGTTATCATGATGATAGCTATCAGGACTTTGGTATGTTGATCTGATGATGATGGTGGTGGTATTATGATATTATGAGAGGGTAATGATGATGATGATGATATGTGTTGATAATGAGTAAATTGATGGGTTGATAAAGTTATTTGGAAAAAGATTTATTATATTCAATCGGTTTAGAAATTTTGTTTTGCGGGTTTCGCCCTAGTTATACATTAAAGATTGTTTTGCGTGTTATGTCGAAAAACAAGTTTTTGAATCTATAACAAACAAGACAGTGATAAAACGTTTCCAAAATATGAGTGAGCGTAAGATACATCCTTAAGAATTGTGTTGAATTTTTTTTCGTTGTTGTTTTATAGTGACCTAAAACTTTATTTCGATGTTATGTATTGCTATATTTTTTATTTGGTTGTAAAATTTTGAAGATACTTATTTAAAACCCATCAAACAATTTTTCTATATTTGTCATTGGACAAATAAGTTTTTCTAAATATTTTAGTTTCAAAAACAAACTAATATGATATTTAGACCCAAATCAGGTTTTCCAAGATATTTTACTCTTCAGAACGAATCGATCTTTAAACTATCTCCAATAGTTATCTCTATAATTTGTATAAGATAAAGTTATCTTAATGTTATTTCGGATATTTTAGTTTTCTTTAGACATATGCCGGATCGGATCATGTATAATAATGTCATTATCTCCATAACCGGATTAGATGACCAAATTGATCCATTTTCATTTCTCCCAATATTTATTACATTTTTTTTTTTTTGATGTAATATTTGTAATAAATATTTAAATAAATAATTACCACTGAATCGAAGAAGCTTTGCTTAGATATCATCGAACTTGCTCCAACTGCTCTATCTCAGGATCTCTCTCAGACACAGTTTCTTCCATCCATGGCGTCTCTTTCTTCTACCTCTCTCTCTCTCCCCAAGAATTCTCACCAACTCCATCCTTCATCTGGTAATAACTTCTTCAATCTCTCCAATCTTCGTGCTTTATAGATTTTCAATATCCTCCATTTTCGAGCTCATGAGATTCGTACAGTCATGTTACGATTTCTAATTTAGCATCTCACAAAACCCAATTTAATTGTGTATTGGACGATCTTGATTCCTTTATGTTGTTGGGTCCTTTCTTTTTACTTGTGCTGATTTGTCAAAACAATGCAAAATTAGAGCTTGAAGCTGTTTTGTTAGAAAACTGTTCAACTTGTTATGTATAAGTCACTGATTGTTGTTTGTTCTTGTTACCTTCTAGGTTTTTCTCTGAATCCAAATGCTCGTTGTGTCAGTGTTTCATTTGGACTGAATCACTCCAACAAACTTCATATTTCTGCTCCTAGAACCAAAAGGATCCTAACCATTCAATCTGCATACAGGTATATAACTTTATCTTATACAAATTATTGTTTGAGATGTCGAAAACTGTGGTTCTTGTTACTCCTTAATGTTTTGTGAGCATCGTAACATTTTTTAGTATACTTTAGTTTTCTATTGGCAACTTATGTTTACAGAGACAGTTTGCAATGTCTAATAGCATCAAAACTTGCAGAGATGATGATGGTTCAGGCAGCACAGGCCTATTCGTCGGAGGGTTTATTTTGGGCGGACTTATAGTCGGTGCCCTCGGATGTGTATATGCACCACAGGTAGTAATCTGTTACATGGTTTAGTTTGATCACTCTTAGAGCTTGTATTCGTTTCAATCAAGAAGTTCTTGAGTGGACTCGAGGAGCTCTGTAACCTTCTCTGTTTCACTTTGACTCATCAATGTGTGATGTTACTTTTGTGAATTGTATCAGATCAGCAAGGCTATAGCTGGAGCAGACCGAAAGGATCTCATGAGGAAGTTGCCTAAATTCATATATGACGAGGAAAAAGCTTTGGAGGTAAGTTATTGCTAAGCCTCTTGATTCATATTTTATCTCACTTTTTGTTGAATTTACTTATGAACAATGTTGTCTACTGTTAATGCAGAAAACACGTAAGGTACTAGCTGAGAAAATTGCTCAGCTTAACTCTGCTATCGACGATGTCTCCTCTCAGCTCAAATCAGAAGATACTCCGAATGGTGCAGCTCTAAGCACCGATGAAATCGAGGCTACAGCCTGAAATCATCTGTTTTTAGGATTTGAAATTGAATCATGGGAGATTACTTACTATGATCCCAATAATTGTTTTCCTTTCTGTGTAATGTTGTACAACTTTTCGTCTACTATCTTCAAATGACTGCTTTCTTCCTTCTTCTTTTTTTCTCGAAATCGCGGTGTTGAAGGATATATCACAGTTATATGCGAAACCAGACGTTATGAAGACTATATAATATCCTGATGAAAACTATATGACATGAAAAGAAGGATTAAAAAAATGAGTCTCTTGAGAAACTTGTGATCACTGGCTCACAGAATCTTATCCCCATATGTATCTTACCTACATAATAGCCACATATTACTTTGCTTCACTTTGAACCATTGGTTGGTTTTGATCAAAACCAAAGGATGTGTGTATGTATGTATATATTCTAACGCTCAAAACTGATCACTAGCATTCCTAGATTTTTCCTTCTTGTGATCACTTGCAGCTATGGCCACACATGCAGCTCTCGCCGTCTCAAGAATCCCGGTCACACAGCGACTGCAGTCTAAGAGTGCCATTCACTCTTTCCCTGCTCAATGCTCCTCCAAGGTATGAACTCCATCTGACTACTACATACCCTCTGTTTATGTGTGTGGTACAGTTTGTTTTATTGGTTTCTCTTGTTACTTACTTGCACAGAGGCTAGAAGTCGCTGAATTCTCCGGTCTGCGTATGAGTAGTATCGGTGGGGAAGCATCTTTCTTCGATGCTGTAGCTGCACAAATCATCCCTAAGGTAACTTATTTATTGATTGAATCAGTAACTGTATTGTTATCATGATTTGTGAATATGTGATGAGTTTGTGAAATATTAGGCTGTGACAACATCAACTCCTGTTAGAGGAGAGACAGTGGCGAAACTGAAAGTTGCGATTAACGGTTTTGGAAGGATTGGTAGGAACTTTCTTAGGTGTTGGCATGGTCGTAAAGACTCTCCTCTCGAAGTTGTTGTACTTAACGACAGTGGTGGTGTCAAGAATGTAAGTATGTAATAAACTTTGTGAACTCTTCTTGTGGAACACATTTTTGACATTTGATGAAATTTGCAGGCATCCCACTTGCTTAAGTATGACTCCATGCTTGGAACCTTCAAGGCTGAAGTGAAAATTGTGGACAATGAAACTATTAGTGTTGATGGTAAGCTCATCAAAGTTGTCTCCAACAGAGACCCTCTTAAGCTTCCATGGGCTGAGCTCGGCATTGACATTGTTATCGAGGTGAAATTTCTACCGAAAACTGCTTATTATGATGGCAAATCGCGCTACGGAACTTAGTTAATCGAAAACTGTATATGGTTATGATCATCAGGGAACAGGAGTGTTTGTTGATGGGCCAGGAGCAGGGAAGCATATCCAAGCCGGAGCCTCGAAAGTTATCATCACTGCACCAGCCAAAGGTGCTGATATCCCTACCTATGTTATGGGAGTCAATGAGCAAGACTATGGTCACGATGTCGCTAACATTATTAGGTCCGTTTAAAGTTAAACCTTTGATCTCATTAAAGCATGAACGAGTTTGAGTATTCATGCTTCAGTTTTGGTCTTTCTTTGCAGCAATGCATCTTGCACCACCAACTGTTTGGCACCTTTTGCTAAAGTCTTGGATGAAGAATTTGGTACATTTTATTTTCTCTGCTTCACTACATGTTTCAAAATGTTTTTTTTATAGCTCATACATGAACTGAATCACAGGAATTGTCAAGGGGACAATGACAACCACACACTCCTACACCGGAGACCAAGTAAGATTCCATCTTTTTGTCTATCTATCCATGTAGAAACCTAACGGAAGAGCTTGCTTGTATTGTCAAAAAAATAAATATGTTTGAAATGAATTGTTTCAGAGGCTTCTAGATGCATCACACAGGGACCTAAGGCGTGCAAGAGCCGCAGCACTGAACATAGTGCCTACCAGCACAGGAGCAGCCAAGGCGGTGTCATTAGTGTTGCCGCAGCTGAAGGGTAAACTTAACGGCATTGCACTCCGTGTGCCAACACCAAACGTCTCAGTGGTTGACCTTGTTATAAACGTTGAGAAGAAAGGTTTGACAGCAGAGGATGTGAACGAGGCCTTTAGAAAAGCCGCTAATGGACCGATGAAAGGCATTTTAGACGTTTGCGATGCGCCTCTTGTCTCTGTTGACTTCAGGTGCTCTGATGTCTCTACCACCATTGACTCGTCCCTCACTATGGTTATGGGTGATGATATGGTCAAGGTGGTTGCTTGGTATGATAACGAGTGGGGTTACAGGTGAGAGAGATATAACACATTACATGATATCATTTTATGTTTTAACCTATGATTGTTTGTTTATGTTTTGTGTTTGCGTTTGCGTGTTCGTGTTTTAGCCAAAGAGTGGTGGATTTGGCTCACCTAGTGGCTAGCAAGTGGCCGGGAGCGGAAGCTGTTGGAAGTGGAGATCCTTTGGAGGATTTCTGCAAGACAAACCCGGCTGATGAGGAATGCAAAGTCTATGACTGAACAACTTTGATCATTTCTTTCTTTATTTTTCACCAAAACAATACTTTGTATCATGAGTTACTTATTCGAAATCGTACTATGCATACTTGTTTTTCTCATAAGATTTTCTTGTCTGATGAACAACTATATGTTAAGACTGAGAGAATTGTATTTGAGAAATAACCATTTTATGCTACATGTTAAAACGGAATTTATTTGAGCAATGTATGACAAAAGAAATTGTTTGATTTGGTTTACAAATAAAGATGCATGAGTGTGCAACAAAATAATGAAACATTCAATCTAGAGAAAAGAGATTTGATATTTTCAACTTGATTTCTTTATTGTATGATGGTTGGAATTGATCTTTTTGAATTTCATAATACATATGTAATTTTTTTATATTAAAAATGAAAAATAAAGAAAGAATAAATTAAAATCAATGTAAGGTATTATACCATATAGTTTTTAAATATTAAAAATTTAGAACCAAACTCTTATGACGATTTCTCAATTGAATTTTTAACTTATGCAATAACAACAACAACAAAAAACAACAAAAAAAATGGTAGCAGGCTGATTTTTGAATTGAGTCTACAAAACTTTTAATGATGTAGGTGAAAAATGAGAAAATTGTACAAAATTTGTTAATTCAATCATTTTCATTGCAGCTCTTCAACCAACTCAGCCTTTTTTTCTCAAGCTTGTTTCTTTATTAGACTCGAGTTCCATCTTTTGTTCAGCTAGAAATAGCTTCTCTGGTTATTGAACCTATCAGAGCAAGGAATAGTCGTACACATTCTGGAAGTGAATCAATCAATCATTATAGTGGTGATTTTTTAATCAATGCTTTGGGCAAACTGTGCAAAAAAATAACAAATATAAAGAAAAAACTTTGGTGTATGCCGATATATTAAATAACAGATAAGTACTCCGTCTCTAACGAAGAAAAATATGTTCATACGATAGCGGCCTTGGCCAAACTAAATATAACTAGTATCCTAACTAATATGAGTTGTCTCCTATTAGAACTAAATTTATAGTTGTATTCTATTACTGTTTATACAGAGTATAATAACACTCTAATATTTAAAATAGTAAATCATATTATCCTAAATTTACGTATATAAGTAATTTACAATTAACATAACACAAAACATCAATAAAAATAGATAATAAGGACATAAAATAAATTGAATCTAAAAAAACTAATATTAATTTATGTTGATGTCAAATCCTTTAGGCTGTAAATGCTTTGGTTTATCTTAATATATTCGAATTTCTATATAGATTCTAAAGTATATACTAACTCCAAAGTATTTTACATAAAATAAGTTTATTTATATATGTTATTTTGAGATAGTGTTATCTAAAATTCAGAGGATTACATAATAAAGATGCAATAATCATCAAAAACTATAAACACCGTAACTGTAAAAGTTGAATCATACTGAACCTAACTGGAAAATGATGTAATTCAACTCACACTGTTCACATAGTGCATTTTCCTACTTATAGAAAGTGTTAGTGTCTTTTCCAACCTCAAATCATCAAACATTCAAAATTACTACACAGATTGTGTGTTTTAATTTGAAACTAAAATTGACTTCAACAATTTTATGTCAATCATTAAAATCAATGACTCAGATAACACAATGGCAAGGAGAACAACATGGTAGAAATTCGTTTAAACAAAACTACATCCATCGTTTTTTGTTTTGCTTTTGTAACCATGTAAAATATAACAACGAAGTTAATAAGTAAAATCACAATTCTTGTATGTAAAATTGACAAAATGATGACGCAAAAATAAAAGTAAAAATGACAAACTTTCAAATCCCAAATATAACAATTTCACTTATGTACACATATAATATTTATCGTATGTGAATATTTTTCATAAGAAAAAATTATAATTATTTATTTAATTGATGAGGCGGTAGCAAAGACAACAACGTAGCGGTAATTCGTTTAAACAAAACTACATTGTTTTTTGTTTTTGTACCTATGTAACATATAACGACAAGGATTAATTATGAGAAAAGAACAAAAAAATAAGAAAACTTATAAGATCCGGAACTTTCGTATGTACTTACGAAAACCGGCATTTTCCTGTTTTGAAATAAACGGTTCTACCCTTCTATCATTATGTAAAGATAAAGAATAATATATTGTTTCCTTTGTTGGTGATGGCGACGATGGTGAGCTCCGATAACGGCGACGATGGTGAGCTCTGACAACAGCGACGATGGTGAGCACCGATAATGGCGACGATGGTGAGCTCCGACAACGGCGACGATGGTAACCTCCGACAATGTCGATGAGCTCCGTTAATAGTAACGACGATGTGGGCAGCGGTGAATCGTGAGAGTGATGGCTCATCTTCTCCCTCCTCTTATCACTCACTGATTTCTCCGATCTTTGTTTTTATCCAATGATCTCACAACTCTAAAAAAATAGAGGTGAATCGTTATGTAGTGCTAAATAATGCAATTTAAAAATAAATATTTCCAGATTACATCTCAAAACATTTATCACTGTGAGTTTGATTTTTGTGCTTGGGTTCCCATTCAAAAATCTTTAGGGTTTTAGTTTTTGATTGAGTTTCCCTTCCAATAAACAAAATATCGCTAATGGTGTAGAGTGAGGACACAATGAAAGAATAGCTCCGTTTCGAATACTTAAATTGCATATCTGCTTGAAATCTGAAATTCTTCTTCTTTACTAGTCATCTTCTTCTTTTTCATTTGCAAGATGATTTTATTTCGTTTAATTCTTTGCTTGGGTTTCATAAATATTATCATCCTTAGGATTTATTTATCTTGAATCGATGGGTGTTTGTAATAGAATGGATATTTTAGGGTATAAGATTTCTAATTTTTGTTAAAAGATTTGGATTGAAAAGAAGAAGGACAGGGAAGATGATGATGAAAGAAGAGGGTGAAAATTTTCAAGGTAAAATAGTCAAATCATCATATTAAAAATGCTCTTTTTCAAATCACATACGGAAAAGCCTCAAAATCAAAGTTTTTGTCAAAAAAGTACATGTTTTCACAATAACCCTTAACGACAAAGTTACTAGGTCAAATCACAATTAGTGTATGTAAAAATGACATATTGTTCACGCAAAAAAGAAATGACAGACTGTTAAGTATCAAATATAACAATTTCACTGTACACATATAACATTTATGGTATGTAGAAAAACTTTTATAAGAAAGAAATCTAATCATTTATTTTATTGTTAAAATCTTTATGTGAAAAAAATCTAATCATATATTTAATTGATGACGCTGTGACAAAGTGAACAACGTGGTGGTATTTCGTTTAAACAATGATCTACATCCCTTTTTGGCTCTTGGACCCATGTAACTTATAAAGAAAAAATTACGGGATCAAATCACAATTATTGTATGTAAAAATGACAGACTGTCAAACACCAAATATTATAATTTCATTTATTTACACATAGCATATATGGTACGTAGAAAACCTTTTATAAGAAAAAAATATAATCATTTATTTTATTTTATGTAGAAAATCTTTTATAAGAAAAAAATATAATCAATTTTTGTTTTATGTGCACATAAAACATTTATTGTATGTAGAAAATCTTTTACAAAATATAATTAATTATTGTATGTAAAATGACAGTTGTATAGAAACCAAATCTATATAAGATGCACTAACCTGATGATGAATTGATAATCTATACTCCATTCTTTGGTTGTGAGTAAAAAAAAAAAAGTTAGACTTTGCAAATTCTATATCTTATCACAATGGCAAGTCTATGACTAATTTCTTTATACAATTCTTACCTCTTAGCTCATACTTTCAAATCTAATTGTTTTTTGTTTCTGTTTCGTGTCAGGCAAGTAACTGTGAGAAAATGCTTAGCAAAATTAAGATTCCTCTACCAGATATGCTCGTAAGTTTTTGCCCATCATTTTTAAGTGAAAACAATACCTAAAGTTTCTGCAACATTTGGTATTGTTAGTATTTAAATAATATTTGTGTAACAATAACATTTTGCATCACTTTTTATCCTTTTTGTAATCTTAGAATGCAGTTCTAGATTTGGATTCTTCAGCTGTGATCATTGACCAGATTAAAAATCTAATCAAAATCTGTTGGAGCAAGGAAGAAATGGATCGGTTAAGGGTAATCTTTACAACAATATTTTCGTAATTACGAATATCTCAACTGGTCGTCTGAACTCTAAAGCTAACTCATGTTGTGTTTACAGAATTCTGCTGGTGGTGACAAGGAAGTGCTTGGAAAGTGTGAAGAGGTTTTGCTTCACTTCTTAAAGCCATAAATGTTATTTATTCATCATATGTGCTTTGATCCCTAACTATGCAAATGTTACAGATTTTCGGGGAACTAATGATGGTTCCGCGGATAGAACCAAAATTACGAGTGTTTGCTTTTAAGGTTGAGTATCCTTCCAGGGTGAGTGACTTAAAAATGTGGATGCATACGATAATCGCTGCTACTAAAGAGGTATGCATAGAGACAGACCCGGTTCAGTTAATTATTGGGCTCAGTTTTCAATAGTTTAAAAAAAAAAATGATGTATATAAACAGAATTCAAATTTTTTGAGCCTTTTCTAATTTGTTTTTAATACAAACGGGTCTAAATTCTGAAGAAAAATGTCAAAATTATATTAGACCCTCTTTAACTGGAGCAGTTGAACAGCCCAATAACTGGACCTGAGGGTGACATTTTTCTGTGCATGGTAATATATATAGCTATGTCCATCTTGGTAATTAAGTAATCGTATTTCATGTACTAGATAACGGGATCTGTGAAGTTGTTTCGGATTATGCAAACAAGTTTAACAATGCAAGTTCTAAGAGGTATCATGTATTGTTGTATTGATTTCCAATTTTTCATAACTTTTAATATTTTGTAGCATCTATTTGTTGATGTAGTAAGTGGGCCTTGTGTTGTGTGTTGCAGGTTCTAATGTGGAGTGTGGACTGGATAGTCTTGTTAAGTTATGTGATAATGTGTATTTGATGCATGACTTTTGCAAGGTAACAAATACTCTTGTGTAACATATGGTTAATGCGGTAATTTGCGTAAGTTGCTTAACGTCTTAACTATCTTCTTACGGGTTTAGCTTGTTGGTGAAAAAATGCCGAAGCTGCTGGATTTTGGTAATGACCTTGTTCACTTAGAAGCTGCATCGAGGGTATGCTTTTTGTTGTGATATAACTCATGGTTGCTTCTTTTGCTCTAGTTCCCAACTCTCCTTTACTTGTGCTGAAAATTACAGATTGAATTGGAAACCATTACTAATAAGATGCAAGAGTTATTCGACATCGAGGAAGAGGTGAATGATGAGTTCCTAGCTTCAGAAAATGATGGTGCTAATTTTGTGGGCTACCGAAACGTAAGCCACATGAATAAAGAGTTAAGAAAAGGTCTTTGTAGCATCTTCTAATCCGATCTTCATGTTTTTAGGTGGTGCATGATTTTCTTTGTACGATTGACGGCGACAAGCAGTTGCTAAATATCTTATACGCAGAAGTGGTAACCTATATAACTCTCGGTTAGACCTTGAAGGACATGTATATCATGCTCAAAACCTATATTTACTTTGTAACTCACAGGGAGGACTTGTAAATTCCTACATAGCTGAGTATCCAAGTGGTGTTCGCTTCAAGGAAGGTACCATCACATCTACTGTCTATTGTACTCATGTCTACATTTCGCGGTTCTCATTTCTACTCTGGCTATTCTCCCTATCTGCAGCGACCAACATCCTGACCCGTTTCGTGGAAACGTTCTACAAGTCTCGCGAGGAGATTGAAAGACAAGCCGAGGCTGAGAAGGAGATACTGGAGAAAAGAAAAATGAACATCAAACAAAATGGGAACCTCTAAAGAACCGTAGCTAGTTTCATCGACAACTTCTATGCTGCTTAGATGGAACTGCAAACTATCTATCATCTCTTCTCTAGTGCTTATGTACTAGAAAATATTTGAACTTTTTTACAATTCGAAGTTTTACCTTATCTTCATTGTTCTAATAAAACTATCTGTTCGTTTTTTTTTACCTGCCTACGCATCCGTACCAAACATTTTACAAACAAAAATCTCTGTGACAATCCCAAAGATTGGCTCGTCTGAACCCTAAATAATATCTGATGACAAAAAAAAAAAAAAAAAAAAAA
>Ga0041059_1003068_pt1 | contig 11774 bp, 10 predicted proteins | sample AraColnosormetaG_FD_56232 | JGI IMG/M metagenome (GOLD analysis project Ga0041059, IMG submission 56232) | Arabidopsis roots microbial communities from North Carolina, USA - Col MF nosort | ecosystem: Host-associated > Plants > Roots > Unclassified | place: USA: North Carolina | collected... | reverse complement strand
AAAAAAAAAAAAAAAACACGACAAACAGAAGAAACTTGTTTGAAAATGATTAGACCACGTGTTAGTCAACGGTAATTCCACGTGTAACATTGAGGCTGACGTGGAACATGTGACTAACCACATCACATGTTTCCTATTAGCCACTTACGGACGGGACAAAAGCCTCCGAGCGCCGTTCAGATCGGGACTTAAGACACCAAAAATGGCTTAGCTGTTTTCTTAAATTATTTTAATTTAAAGACCCTTTAATTTATTATTATTAGTTTTGATTATTGTGTGTACTATTACCACTAGTTGCTAATTTTTTAGTATTTAATTTATTGATATAGAAATGGGATTGATTTCAGACAACTAATTTTGTGCCAATACAGTTGTTGTCCGCTCCATTGAATTGTGAGGATTGGGTCTTATTCATTTTTTCTATTAGCTTTTCTCGTGTTTTTTTATGCGCAAGGTGTTCAAATTATTGATCATACTAGTTTGCAACTGAAATTGAAGCGTAGAATATAGTTTAAGATTTGGGTGATTAATACAAATATTATACTACTAGTTACGATACATTTATTTGTGGTACTACATGTGCTTTCTGCTATTCATGAAACAATGAATGTCCCGACCCAATTCGAATATTTGTGTACTTTCGTCAACATTGACATTCTATAGACTATATATTAGAACCACATGATTATACATTTTAAAAAAAAATCTTCTTTTTTCGTAATGAGTAGTAGTACAAAAGGCAAAAGAAATAAATCATGCATTCGTTACTTATTGACAACTAGAAATAACTATAATTATGTTTAGTTATTTTCATTATCGGATCATCAAATCATCTAATATATTTTTCCAAAAGCTTAACATTCTACAAAACTTTACAACACAAAAATTTATATATATGATTCAACTTAAAAATTCATGAGCTAAACAGAGTTGCTCTGTTTCGGAAAATCATTCTAATTACGTAGAATAAAACTCACTTATATAAATCTACTAATCAAAGAGTTGTCCAGTTTACTGATTAAGTAGCCAAATCATGAATTAATAGTGATCGTCGTCGAGCAAATTAAAATCCAAATCTATAACAATTATTGACGCCACTTCTAGTTACTCCTCAATAAAGGAAGTTGCTAATACTTAATTAAAAAATAGTGTGACTATCCTCAATATACTCGGAGCGTGACGTAAACGCGCCGCCTTATAGCTTCCGTCGTCAACTCTGTGAGGTATAAAAGACGTAAGGAAAAGCAGAGAAACTGGAGGAAAAAAAAGAACAGAGAGAAAGAGAGAAGAGTGAATTGTGAGACAGATCGAAACGTGTCAATCTGTGTGTCATTCGATAGTAACTCGGATTCGGTCTCAGAAAGAAAACAAACGTGCACACACAGAGCAGAGAGACAGAGTCGCCATTAAAATATGTCCAACTTAAAAATGTGAGAAAGAGAGAGAAGAGAAGAGAAGAGAAGAGATGAATATAATATACATTGACCTCTCTGTCTCATGAGCAAGCACATGTCCTCTCTCTCTCTCTCTTTCTCTTCTCCGTAAAAAAAATTACCAATCTTTCACAATTCATTCACATGCTCCTCTCTCTTTCTTCATTGGCTATTCTCTTCCCAATGCTCATTTGAAGTTTATTTACTCTACTCCCGACGACCACGACTCTTCTTCAGATCTACTCACTCCTTCTTTCTCTCCTTCTTCTTCTTCATTTTTCCGGTGACCGGAGTCGGAGAAGGTAAAGCTTCTGATCCCTTCCCCTTTCCTCCGGCATACTCGTTCCTCTGCTTTGTCTTTCGTTTTTTTCATTTCTTTCTGTTTCAGCCTTTTGCATCTCGAGACTTCATGATTACAATTTCTTTATGTTTCTCAATGCAAGATTTTCGTTTATAATATATGATCACTGATGTCAAGAATAAATCACCAAAGATTTTTTTCTTTCCATATATTTTTTCCGATCATCGCTCAAAAAAAAGTTTCATCGTTTAAATTTATTTTCAGATTTTATCGTTTATTGGTGAATTTTATGATCCTAGTTGATAATTCAATCTGAAAAAAGAAACTGATACAGTTTTCTTTTTGAAGCTCTGCAAATTTCTGATTTTTAAGCTCGAATCATATAATTTGAAGTTTCCCGCTAATGTTCAATCAGAATTGGTCCACACACTTAGTTGTTGTGGACCCTTTGCAAAATTCTATTTTAGTTCATTATTTTTCACATTTTACAGATCAAGATTCTCTGATGGAGATGGTTTGTCCTGACTCTAACCTCTGTGTTTGAAAATATCTATACAGGTTCTTTATTCAGATCAAGGTTCTGGCTTAAAGAAAAAAGTTGTTTGAATTTTGAGATTTGTCTGGTCCATTGTGTTGCTGTTGTTGTATGAAGAGAAACCTTGATCAATGGTCTGTGAAATGGAGACTGATCAGATTGAGGAAATGGATGTCGAAGTTTTGTCTTCGATGTGGCCCGAAGATGTTGGAACTGAAGCTGACAAACAGTTCAACGTCGAGAAACCTGCCGGAGATTTAGACACGTTGAAAGAAGTTACTATCGAGACACGGACCATTGCGGATATGACACGGTTACCAAACCTATTGAATTCGACTCATCAAGGCTCCTCTCAACTAACCAACCTTGTGAAACAATGGGAGTATATGCAAGACAACGCGGTTCGGCTGTTAAAAGAAGAGCTAAAAAATCTCGATAGACAGAGAGAAGAAGCCGAGGCTAAAGAGTTGAAGATCATTGAGGAGTATAAGTTTGAGAGCAACGAGCCTGAGAATGTTCCGGTTTTGGATGAGACGAGTGATTTGTTCCGCAGGTTTAGGCAGAAAAAACGAGATGCCTTGGTCGATAGCAAGAAGATTGAGATCTATGAGGAGTTTGACACTGTTGCATATTGGAAACAGAAGGCGTTGAGTCTTGAGAAAATGCTTGAGGCGAGTACTGAGAGAGAAAGGCGATTGATGGAGAAGCTGAGTGAGAGTTTGAAAACTATGGAGAGTCAGTCAGCACCGGTCCAAGAGCTTACTCAGAATCTTAAGAGAGCTGAAGGTTTCTTGCATTTCATACTTCAGAATGCACCTATTGTTATGGGCCATCAGGTAAAGTAAAAGGTGATTCTTGATCTTGTTTTCGATCTTTTCGACTTTTCTGATTCTTTGTTACTTATGAGTTTCAGGATAAAGATTTACGCTACTTGTTCATCTACAACAAGTATCCTAGTTTACGGGAACAGGTTAGAAGAAAACTTTTTCTTCTGTTGGATTTATTGAATCATTCTCTGAGGAAATGTGTTTAAATCAAAATCTGTTTCTTACTATATTTCAGGACATTTTGGGAAAAACAGACGTGGAGATATTCCATGGAGGTGGAGTTAAAGAATCTGAAGATTTCAAGAGAGAAGTTCTTGAGAAAGGAAAAGCTTCAAAGAGAGAGATCACATTTACTACAGATTTATTTGGATCAAAGACGTTTTTGATATATGTTGAGCCTGTTTACAACAAAGCTGGCGAGAAAATCGGTATAAACTACATGGGAATGGAAGTAACTGATCAGGTTAGTTAGCTAAAGATTTTTGAACTATTCTATAATCTATGTTCTCATTTTCACATCTTCACTGGATCTTCCTGTGTTACAGGTAGTGAAAAGGGAGAAAATGGCGAAACTTAGAGAAGATAACGCTGTGAGAAAGGCGATGGAATCAGAACTGAACAAGACTATTCACATTACAGGTTTGTTCAAGTTAAGCAGTGAAAGTTTTAGAAAGATTAATGAGAAAACTAGACTTAGGTGTTGTGTTTTTTCTTTTGCAGAGGAGACAATGAGAGCAAAGCAGATGCTAGCGACGATGTCTCATGAGATAAGGTCACCATTGTCAGGAGTAGTGGGAATGGCTGAGATACTTTCAACTACAAAACTGGATAAAGAGCAAAGACAGTTGTTGAATGTCATGATCTCTTCTGGTGATTTGGTGCTTCAGCTAATCAACGACATTCTTGATCTCTCCAAGGTTGAATCAGGTACAATATACTGTTTTCAAAGTTTTTGATCTTGTGGTGTGGTCATTGTTCAAATCCTCGATTACATATGTTATTTTTTGGTATTTGTGTGTTCTTTTTAGGTGTGATGAGATTAGAAGCTACAAAGTTTCGACCAAGAGAAGTAGTGAAGCATGTGCTACAGACAGCTGCAGCATCGCTGAAGAAATCTTTGACATTAGAAGGAAACATTGCAGATGATGTTCCTATTGAGGTTACTACACATTTCAGAAAGAGTTAAATGTGGCAAAAGTCTTTGTGATCTTAACTTTTTTTCCTTTAAATGTTTAGGTAGTTGGAGATGTTCTAAGGATTAGGCAGATCCTCACCAATTTGATAAGGTTCTTTACCTGATTCCTGTATTATTTGCATAATGACAAGTTTCGGTTCCTGATTTGTTCAAACGTTTTGCAGCAATGCTATCAAGTTTACACATGAAGGAAATGTAGGAATCAAACTCCAAGTGATATCAGAACCATCCTTTGTGCGGGATAACGCATTGAACGCAGACACCGAGGAACACGAACAAAACGGTTTGACCGAGACTTCAGTTTGGATTTGCTGTGACGTATGGGACACTGGAATTGGAATCCCAGGCAAGCAAGCAATTCTGACAAATGAACATGAAAAGACTAAAAAACTCCAACTAACCTATATATTAACCTGGTTCATGTTTTGGTGTTCTTGTGCAGAAAACGCTCTTCCATGTTTGTTCAAGAAGTACATGCAAGCAAGCGCTGATCATGCCCGAAAATACGGTGGGACTGGTCTCGGACTTGCTATTTGTAAACAGCTGGTAAGCTATTATTAGGATTTTACAACACTACAGAAGAAACTAATGAAGCTCGTTATCCTAATCTTTCTCTGTTTGTTTACAGGTTGAGTTAATGGGAGGCCAACTCACTGTGACAAGCCGGGTGAGCGAAGGTTCAACGTTCACATTTATATTACCCTACAAAGTTGGAAGATCAGATGATTATTCAGATGATCAAGATGAGTTCTCTGATATGGCGGATCAACAATCTGAACCAGACGATACAGCTGAAGGATATTTCCAGTTTAAACCGCTCTTAGGATCGATATATTCGAATGGCGGACCGGGGATCAGCAATGACTTCTTACCTCATAAAGTCATGCTTACTAGTCCTATTAAGCTCATCAATGGTTTTGTCGCTGATCCCTCTAATAACACTGGACAGAGCGAGATGCTACAGCTTGAAAACGGTGGTTACATGGATGAATCTAAACTCGAAACCAGTTCTGGTCATTGCCCTGAATCAGCTCACCAATATGAGAATGGAAATGGTCGATGTTTCTCTAAGGAATCTGAATCTTGTAGCAGTTCACAAGCTAGCTCAGAAGGTGGAACCTTAGAAATGGAGTCAGAGCTCACAGTTTCATCTCATAGGGAAGAGGAAAAAGCCGAGACAGAAGTAAAAGAAACATCAAAGCCAAAGATTTTGCTTGTGGAAGATAATAAGATCAACATCATGGTTGCAAAGTCGATGATGAAGCAGTTAGGCCATACCATGGATATTGCTAATAATGGAGTTGAAGCCATAACCGCGATTAATAGCTCTAGCTACGATCTGGTACTCATGGTATGTAAATTTTCTTAGCTCTAAGGACTTGTCCTTTTCAAATTCACTTATATTTGAAAAAGGCTTATAATTCATATTGGGTTCACAGGATGTGTGCATGCCGGTGCTCGATGGTTTAAAAGCTACAAGACTGATCCGTTCGTATGAAGAAACTGGGAACTGGAATGCTGCAATAGAAGCCGGAGTAGATATATCGACATCGGAGAATGAACAAGTTTGTATGCGTCCCACAAACCGGCTGCCTATAATCGCGGTCAGTACTTCTTTTTTGAATACTAAACACAGAGATCTAATGCATAACTTGAGAAAACTGATAGTCAGAATGCGTTGTGGAATGTGCAGATGACGGCAAATACTTTAGCAGAGAGTTCAGAAGAATGTTATGCAAATGGTATGGACTCGTTTATTTCGAAACCTGTAACGTTGCAAAAACTGAGAGAGTGTTTGCAACAGTATTTGCACTGAGATTTCAGATTTTTGTGTTTTGTAGATTAAGAAATGGTTGTGTTGTATATAAATTGTGTAGGAAAAAAGTTTTGGAGAGCTACTAAGTAGCTTCCTCTTTTTAGAGATGTATAGTTCAATAAATAAATAAAAGCTTCTCTTCTTTATTTATTTGTGGGAAATTTCTGGCGAGAGAAACAAGTAAACATTTTTGTTCCCACCATTCGAATCCAGCAGAGTACTAAAAGCAGCCAAGCTCTACAAAACGACATTGAGCATACTTAAGCTTTTCAAAACGGACTTATCTCGATTTCTGTTGGCTGTAACGTTGTATTCCATGGACATCCACAATCCCGGGAGGGAACACTGGATCTGTGGCTGCTCTAACTGCGACTTTTGCAACCGATTCAACATTCACCGGAGGTGTGAACAAAGGTCCGACTAATGGAAGCTGGTTCAGAGGTTTTGCTTGTTGAAGAACCTACATAAAGCCACAAACATTATGAGTAACGAGGTAATCTTGAGGGATATTGCTATAAAGAGAGGATCTCTTACCATCTCCATGGGTGAACCAAATACTCCTAACGGGATCTTCATGCTCCCAACACTGCGAGTTCCATATATAAAACCAGGTCGCAAGATTATACCTGCACAACATTCACCAAAACTTCAAATGTAAAAAACAAACGAGTTTCAGAGAGAGTTTTGTAGATGTACCACGAAACTTATACCTCCATATGCAAATCTTGTGAGCAGCTCGGTCTCAGCAGCTCGCTGTAAGGATGAAATGAAAAATTCTTAAGCCAGCTTATACTAACCAAAAAGGGCTATGAATAGCTGTAGTTTGAAAAGTATATGATCACCTTTCCCTCATAGTATCCTCTCAACAAGTAGTTGGCTAATCCGAAATCCGCAGCAGAAATATAGACAAATCTTTTAACACCTGGTCAACGATGGGAACACAATTAAAATGCCAGTAAACTCTCGCTAATCCAATATATGCCCAGCTAATATATTTCCAGGAAGCCATGGTTTCACATAACATTTCAGTGCTCCACTTATCCCTACGATCAACTATAATAAATTTTGAACCATTTGGTTCTTAGTATCATATGGTCACTCAGTGTTCATCTGAGATAGATATCTCAAAATAATTACATGGCTATCAAAAGAAAAAAGATTGGAAGCATTTATACAGACCTGATTAATGCAAACTAGAAGAACTCATACCTTTTTCTGAGGCAGCCCTAATTGCGTTGATGTTTGCAGTCCCGTTAATCTTATACATATATGAGTTTGAACCAAAACCACCAACACAAGAAATCTGCAATGATTCATTTCGAATTACTTTCAATAATGTACAATCTACAAAAGCAGTACTGCTTCAATAATTAAAAGTCTGTAGCAGTCATCAAATCTCTACATCTATCCCTGCAAACAGAACAAAAAGACATACCACAGAAGTCACTCCCTCAAGAGCATCTTTCAATAAATCAGATGATAGAAGGTTTCCTGGAAACAAAAGTGAAAAGCAAAAAGAATATGAACACGCAGGAAAAAATAACAAGTTCCTACAAAAATGTTGAAAAGTTAACAACAGTACCTTGATGCCATGTTACTCTGGAGGCCCAGGACTCTTGTAAAGACGACCTACCTGACCTAAAACCCATACAAATGGTTAAATGCAATCCCGTAAATCAACATCCAACGTAGATCAGATTTCAATAAATGAGAAGCTTTAACTGTGATCCACAAATTTCAACCAAATTACATTTGATCTAAGACATGAGTTAACTCCCTACAATCAAAGTTTAGATACCTGCTAAGGCTAGAGACAGATAAGCCGCGATCTAAAGCTTCTTTACAGACATGTGATCCCACAAAACCATTTCCTCCCAGGACAAGCAGCTGACAATAGAAATGAAAGATAAGTTCCAAGATCATGATCATCATTACAATATCTTTACAAAGAATTACTATGTAAGATCCCCCAAAAGGCCAATACGTATACCTTCTCAGTAGGAGGTGGAGGCACATGTACAGTCTCAGCTTCTTCCACATTGAAGGGCTCATCAATTTTGTTAGAGTCTGTCGAGAGATACCTCCCGCCACCAGAGGCAGAAACAAACCTAATGCAACATAATCCATAAGCACAGAACAGTAAAGCTAAAGTCAAGTATCTGAAATTTCACAAAACACTCAATTGCAACCCAAATCACCTAATTGTTAGAATCTAGATCATGAGACCAACCTAGCTACGAGTAATTACCAAAACAAATGCACATTTCCTTCAACATCCTACTAATTGATGCTTAGAAGACGATTAAGGTGCGATCAGAGTTATTAAAGAGCTGGGGAAGAGACTACTCACCGTATCTGGGAAAGAGACGATTGATAACGAATCAAACGCGAAACGATTGTCCTCATTTTCGAATCGGAGAAGAAGAGAAAAAGCAATTCGACGTAGAGATGAGAGCTAACAAAAATGAAAAGTTTGTAAGAGGAGAGAGTCCGATGGCGATGGAAATGGAAATGGAGAAGCTCACGGCCAAAATAATCACAGCAAAACGTCGAAAAGAGCGCTACGACCGTGAACACGTCGCCTCTTACCAATGTGCCACGTAGACCCTGACCCGAGTATCCGAACCCATGGGAAGCCACGAGAGCCGCGCGTGGCTTCAACACGAGATCATTGGCTATAAATTGGGCCGAAATTAATTGGGCTTATATTCTAATGGACCTTATATGTATGGTCTGGCTCGCTCCGTTTCAGTAGAATTCACCTTTTGTCATTTAATTTACGAGAATGCCACTTGCATTTTTTCCAACACTAACAAGTAACAACAATCCAAATCCAAATCCAAACCCAAAAGAAAGAAAATTAAAAGATTCTTGTTCTGGATGATGATGGGAACATTTGGTACATGCATGGAGACTTGGCGAGTTTGATAATGAAAAAATACAACATTCTTAATTTCTTAATCAAGTAATATTTACAAATTTCAAATACAAAGCTAGATGAAAACGTCAAACGCAAACCTCATTTTTATTTTTTGAATAAACTATCATGAAATTTAAAACATTTACACATAAACAAATACAAAAGTCGATGCATGTATTATATACACACAAACGTAATCATAAACTTAAAACAATCGTATTAAATACATCTTCAATCCTAAATGCAAACGCGATCAACGATCAGTAAGTTTGTTTGCCGTGTTTGAGGGAAGAGAACACTGTCTTTAGTTCCTAGAGAATAGAGGGAATCGCTATTTATACCTTGTCGGTCACTGAATTCCTCTCAAGGGTCAGTGTATCAGTTGAGCGACTTGCAGTGTCCGGTTTTCGATTCGTTACATTCTCTGGTTTGTTCCCTGAGCCGATCTGGACTTGCTTAGCTTCATTCGATGAGATAGCAAGGTCTCCAAGTGGAGGCATTTCCTTGGCTTCCTTGGAGGAGGAAGAGCTAATGTGGCTTGATGAAGCTGACTTCTTCTCCAAGAAACGAACGACAACACATGTGATGTTATCTGCACTTCCTCTCTTTATTGCTTCACCCACCAGTTTTTTCGCTGAGTCCTCGGGATCTTCAACTTCCTTTACCATTGCAACTGCTGCCTGCAAAATATGATCATGTATTATTGTAATTAAATTGTTGGAGTAGGAAATAGAAGATGTTAAAGAAGCAATTCACTTCACAGACCTCATTAGAGAAAACATCCCACAGTCCATCACTTGCTAGAATCAAAAACTCAAGAGTATCATCAATCTTTTCTTCCTGTATTCAATGACAAAAGTTTGAGAAATTTGTCAGCTGGAGACAAAAGGGGACAAAAAGATTATGCAATGTGATTCTTAGAGAAGTGATGAAAAGACCTGGATTTCTGGATCAGCAACAACATATTGCTTCAGAAGCCGATCACCAAACGCACGAGAAACTGCAAGAACTCCTCCTACCCTCCAAGTTCCTATTTAGTTTATGAATGAACACACCCCTATAATTAGGACTATATGTTGAAAAAAGCATGAAGCAGCAGAAAATATAGTCCTATAGTTTCTTGCTACTTACCTGCCCACATCACAAATCCACCAGCATTCTCAATCCTTTCACGTTCATCACTTTGGTCCGGTTTATGGTCCCTTGACACAGCAATGGCTGCAAGGTACAGATTTATGAAAAAAGGTATTATCTATCAGGATACTACTACATGATATTGGTGGTGCCATACAAAGATATTGCTTACTTAACATTACAATGATATCCACCAAAAACAAAAAAAGATAAGTCATAACGGATCTCATAGAAATTTACCTTTTCCGCCTCTGCTGATAACAGCTCTAGAATCACCAACATTTGCAACAACTAAACGGTCACCAACAAGAATAGCTGTAGACGCAGTAGAACCAGCGTCTCTATTGTGACTATTTTCTGACTTGAGAAGTTCGGAGTCTGTATGGTTATAAGCATCAGCTGGAAAACATTGAAGAAAATGGAATGTAAATTAGAGTCCTGCTGCATCTACAACAAATTGTTTTAAAAAAGCTTTGCTCATGATTTTTTTACAGTACTTATAGCTGATTTGGTGTCAGAGATAAACTTTGGGTGGGTGATCAGATTACTGAAAAGATGGCGCTTCACGTACTCAGCTGCTCTGGCTCCACCATGGCCTGGCAAAACAGTAAGTAACATTATTAATTTCTTGTTTTCTAATGTCAATACTAAGATATAAGCTACGTTACAGCGAGAACACGAAGTTAATTAGCACCAAGACCAATCTTAATGTCATGACTCCTGGCACAAATGAACTATCAGGATTCATAAACCAGGCTAAGTTTCTCAAGAGTAATGTATAAGTTCTTGTTAAGAACAGAGAGGGAAGATACCATCAAAAACTCCAAATAGACCAACTATTTCTCCATTGATACCGTCGATCCTAGTTTCAAAAAAGTCTTCCATAGATGATCTCTTGCCAGCGGAGCTTGCATATCCATAGCTAAATTTTCCATTCTGGCTGCAATAGAATCATATCATGTACAAAGCACAATAAACATTTAACACACCAAAAATCACACTTTATGATAGGAAAACAGAATGAACCAGTGAGATAAATCGAATCGAACAAGGTGAGAAAGAAACTACAATCACAGGATCAAAATCAAATCCAACATAATTAGTTATTGGTTCAAGTAATTTCATACTCACAAGTCACAACAAAGAAATTAAATTCGAGATTGAGATTAATGACCTGAGACCTCCTCCGCTCGCTGGAGCTTCAACAGTCTGCGGCTGGTTGGAATACGACAAGGCCAAGTCCAAGTATCCCATAATTCTTCAGAAATTTCAAACGCGTATTCGGTATTCTTCGAATCAACAGATAATCTGCCCGGAATCTTCTTCTAACCTAAAATTGAATCAAAAACGGGATCGATATCAACAATCACGATTTCGGAAACTCAGAATCGAGCTAAACATTTTCAAAAATGAAAAAAAAAAGTTTTAAAAATAGTACCTGAAAATTCCATGAAAGAATTAGAAGAGAGAAGTGAGAATGATGGGAGATTCATGGTTGATTCCTAGTTGAGAAAAATAGAGAGAGAGGGAAAGAGAAAAACAGGTGATCGACGTTAAGAGAAGGGAGCATATTCCGGCGAACAAATGGATTTATTTGCTAAAAATAGAAAAAA
>Ga0041059_1003067_pt1 | contig 11788 bp, 13 predicted proteins | sample AraColnosormetaG_FD_56232 | JGI IMG/M metagenome (GOLD analysis project Ga0041059, IMG submission 56232) | Arabidopsis roots microbial communities from North Carolina, USA - Col MF nosort | ecosystem: Host-associated > Plants > Roots > Unclassified | place: USA: North Carolina | collected... | reverse complement strand
AAAATTTAAAGAGTTTTTTCTCTTCCTATTTAAAAAAAAAAAAAAAAGAGAAGAAGATAAAATTTCCGGATGTGCAGGTAGGCATTGAATTTGCTGATAGAATTTCCGAAGGTGCAGGTAGGCATTGATCTTGCGATAGGGACCAAATTTTTTATTCTTTTCAAAATAACATGAGAAAAATGCACATGGTTTTACAGCCAAGGGACCTAAACTAGTCAAATTTATATGGCTGGGTCTTGTATAGAGTATGTGATGATGAAGGTATCAAACATTTGTGGTTGCAAATTGTAGACCAACTAGTATTTAAGCGGGCCTTGTTTCTTCACCATTTCATCAATACAAGCTTACAACTCTCCCACATACATTTTTGTGATCAAACAACTAATCAATCAAAAGATGGAAGGCAAGACTTTGATTGTAAGTGTGCTCATAATGAGTCTGTTCATGGCACAAAATCAAGTTGACGCAAATATTTGCTGTCCGTCCATCCAGGCTAGAACTTTCTATAATGCTTGCCTCTTCGCGGTAGGTAGCCCGTCAAGCTGTATACGCAACTCGAGTTGTCTTGACATTAGTGAGTCGACATGTCCTAGAGGATATACGAATGACATTCTCGAAAACACAGGTAGATTGATTAATATTTTGCTTTTCTTACGCACGTTATTTGTTACAACACGTACGGATCAAAATTTCATTTCATGATTTTGATTTTTGTCTCAAGGTGATGCTGTCACTGAATACTGCAAGTTGGGGTGTGTATCCTCTGTTTGCGGTGCTTTAACCATTCTCCAGAACTCCGGTAAAGCAAACTCCTCAAACTCATTATCATTATTATCATTTTCTAAAAAACAAATCGACAAGAGAATAATCCATTCAAACTTTGTTTTGGTGACTAGATGCAAGTGAAATCGTGAATGGAGAAGTTGAAAAATGTACCATGGCATGTTCTACAGTCTGTACCAAGGGCTCTATGAATGCAGTTGAAAATGCGTAGACCACCATATCCATGAAGATACCACGTACATCTGTGGTGAAGGGCGTGAATCGTCGTCATCTTTTACAGTGTTGTATATTTCATGTTTTCAATAATCGTCGTGTTTGTGACATGTTAAGATAATCGTGCTTGCTGCCGTTTATAATATATTTAATCGGTGTATAATTTCTGTGAAGATCCTCGATACTTCATATAAGAGATTTTGAGAGAGAGAGAGAACCAATTTTCGAATGGGTGAGTTGGCAAAGTATTCACTTTTCAGAACATAATTGGGAAACTAGTCACTTTACTATTCAAAATTTGCAAAGTAGTCACTTTTCACTGTTTGATTTGTACACCTAGATCTGTACAACACTTTTATTGTACAGATGTAAGTGTACGTTGTGTATTTTTATATACATTTGTACACTAAAAATGTTGTACAGATCTAAGTGTACAAATCAAACAGTGAAAAGTGACTACTTTTCAAATTGTGAATAGTAAAGTGATTATTGGAATGTTTGAAAAAGTGACTATTTTTCAATTTTTCCCTTTTCAAATTAGTTTTCTAGTCATAGAGCAAAATGCATCATTTTTCGAATTTCCATGTTCCAAACACAATAATATTATATGTGTATATGTAAAAAATACAGAAAATGATCTAAAGCTACATGAATTTGTTATCAAAAAAGGTAAAACAATAATATTATATGTGTAGATGTAAAAAATACAGAATTTGATCTAAAGCTACATGAATTTGTTATCAAAAAAGGTAAAACAACAAAACTGATATAATTAGTATGTAAAAGTACAATCGAAACAAAATAACAATAGGTAAGAGTGAGTATAGTATAATTTAATTTTGATTTATTTTTAAATATAATATGACATACATATTGTTATATTTTGATTGGTTATTAAAAATGGTGAATGAAATTTGTTCACCTACGGATGAACCCAAGAATTGTTCATTAGTAAATCAGTCACAACTTATCGTCATAATTCTTTGTTTTCTTTTTCTGTTTTCAACTTATCGTCATAAATCTATGAACAACATTGAGACTAAAATACTTTCATTGAAAATCCCAGTTTGTGATGGAAATTGAAGTTTCTGAAACAAAACAAAAAACGTCCACTAAACACAATTTATTCATAATAGACAAGTTCTAAATTGTAGTCTTTTTACATAGATGTTTATGTTCATAATAAAGAAAGTTTACAAATTACAACACTACAAACAACGAAAAGAATATAGAAGGGTGTATGAAAAAATTATCAAAAAGAGAGCATTGCAATAAGTAGTACATAAAATAGAGTCTTGCTTTATACAAAATCAGCCAGAGACACTAGATTACACAAACTCTGCACTCTGCCATAACTCCTTCCCCGAAGCGCCGACCCCAAAACATGTAGATGCAATGGAAGATTGCCACAAATTTTTATAAACATTTCACACTCATGAATTTTCATAGATCCATCAGGTGGAGAGGTTTGTCTATAAGCAGATAGACAAAAGATCTTTAGAGCATCTGCATCTGTTGGAAAACCCACATGGTATATATCACAGATACCATGTTGCACCAAAATATCTTTCTTTTTAGTGATTACTATGATCCTACTTCCAGGACCATACCACTTGATATTAGCCAAAACCTCTAGTTGCTCTAGACTCGTCACGTCATCAAGAATGATAAGAACCCTCTGGTCGTGTAGCCTTTCTTGTATCGCACCTAAATGGCGTATCCTAATGTCCTTTTCGTTCAAAACTTGTGAGAGAAGTTGCTCTTGTAAACTCAATTTCGAACTATACTCTAGAGAACTATGGGGGTTGCTTTGGCTAATAAGGTTTTCCATAAAACAACTAAGATGAAAACTGCTAGAGAGTAGGTTATGTAAGGCTCTGGCAATGGTACTCTTACCAATGCCTGCAGGACCGGAGATCCCAACGATCTTAACTTTATCATAATCTAAAGATAGCAAAGACTCAATTTTCGTCAAATGAGCTTTAATTCCCACCATTTCATCAAAATCCTTTGACTCTGTAGCATTCAGTTTTTCTGAGACATCAGTTGCAATTTTCTCGATCATGTTTGCCTCATCGTCCCTAAAAGACAGTGATTAATAATAGTATCATTACAAAATTCTATTGGACTTATAATTATTGACTTATTAGTAATCTAAAACTAGGTAAGAATCTGTGCCATGTCCCATGTACGTCAAGTTTTTATATTGAATCCCGATATGTCAAAACTAAATTCTGTAAATACGCTAAAATATTTTAAATTAAAATAATGCTATGTAAAAATATCATGCAATAACGCGACTGTTTAGTCTATAATAAACTTACAAATTAAATTTTGAATATTTTAATGATTTATATTATAAAAACAAAATAGTATTTACGTCATTCATATAAATTTAGACTTAAAAATTTGCAGTTTTAATTTAAATATTTATAATATATGAAAGAATTTGTCGGTGTTAAAATGCCTAAACTATATGTTTATATTGTTTATTTTCTTCAATTGAAAAAAAAAAACACAATGCATTTAATATATAAAAAAATATATAAGTTTTCTAATTTGTAAATTCGAGATATTTAATTTTTTGGTAAATATAATTCATAAGAATAAGTAGTATATAGAATTAAAAATATTTGGCAAGATGGATAGTAAAAAAAAAAATATAGATGAGAGTAATTGTGGGCATGACACATAATCACCAAAAACCCTCTTGTAATATATAGAAGATTATTGATTTATTATTTTTATTCTTCGTTAACTTTTATTTATGCGCATCAAACTTATATATTTTTATATAAAAGCATATAATTACTTGCAAAAGTGGGAAACCAAACCAAAACCGAACAGAATAGAAATGCATATGGTTTCAATTTTTATAAAACCGAAAAACGTGAAAACTAAACTATAACCAAACTGAATTACATACTGTTTCTATATGGTTTCAATTTTTATTATAAAAAAAAAAAAAACCTAAAACGAACCGAAATCAAACCAAAAATTGTCCACCCACCCCTACATCTATCTCTAATATCCATCATTCATTCAATCACAAATTCTAATACTCGTTCAAAAAAAAACCCCTTAATGATTTCAGTTCTATTCTATCAGAAGCAAGACAAAATGTAATTTAATGAAAATACAAACCTGTCTTGGACGTGTACTCCGGTTATGTTGCCCACACAGGTCAAAGCGTGGCTCCATTTTCTCCTCTCCTCCTCTGTTTTACGAGCACAAGTTTCGTTGAAAGCGATTCCAAATTCTCCGGTTTGTTTCCGCACATCAGATGGATTTACGCCGTAGAAGATTGTCATCACTCTCTGTCCTCTTTTTTCTTTGCAGTTTAAAATCTCCAATAGCTCATCAAGACACCAGCTCGATGAAGCATAGTTCTTCGAGAGCAAGACGATGTAGATCTTCGATTCTCTAATCGCCTGCGTGAGAGTAGGGGCAAGGGTTTGGCTTCTCTCCATCCTTTGATCATCAAACATCGTAATTCCATTGGTGTTAAACTGTTTCCTCAAATGACTAAGAAATGTGTTGCGGACATCTGGTCCATGGAAGCTCGTGAAAGTCATGTATCTCCATGTGCAAGGTGAAGGAGAAGATAAAGAAGAAGATGATGATGAAGAAGAAGAAGAAGTAGATGCAGCCATGAGTGGTTTCAAAATACAGATTCAAAGAGATGTGTCTGTTTAAGCATTTTACGGAACCTTTTATAGAGGAGTGGCAAAGCTTATGGTGAAGGAATGTAATGAGAAGTTTCTTTGCAATTGCAAAGTAAACAAAATTTTGAACTTATTACGAACAAAGTTAGAGAAGAAAAAAGAACAAACGAAAAAAGAAAAGTCAACATTGGTTTACGTGAGTTTGCCTCTTTATGCCAAACGCGTAATGGTCTAATGGAATAAGACAGGAAAATTATAATTTTGTTTTGGTTAACGAAAGACCTCATTAATACGTCAAATAAATAACGGAACTATGGAGTAACTGAAATAATGACGGAGCGAATTGAATTAGTTAAAGTTTTTATGAAATAAAATGCTGAAAACTAGTTTTAAGTATATACTTTTTGCAAACGTAAAAATATGTAAATCAAACTTGATGAATATCTCAAATAGCAGAGAGTAATGGAATCATATTTTTCATACGTGAATAGATGGTGTACCAATCATCCCTTAGACTATATACATTGGTTTGGTTTTTCAACACTTTTTTTTATTTTTTTTCATACTCCATGTCATAAATTTCTCGACCACCTACTAATTTAATATTTATTTAATTTTTAACATTTCCAATAGTTTGTTTAATAAATACAAAACTATTTATAGAGAAAAAAAATATGATGAATTTTGATATAAAAATATATATAAATAAAAATTTTAGTATACTTGATGTTAAATAGTTAGGGTGAGATTAAAAATTTTAATATCCAATCAGAAATGAATATGTGTCATTTATGATCCCATATTTTTGGTTTCAACATGTTGAAAATATTTAACAGAAGTAAATCCACATAAGTTTTTTTTTCTTTTTCAACATCTTTATTGTAATGGTTCAACTGTTGAATTTCTTATTTATTGAACACCTCTATTGTACATGATTTTAGGTAGAAAAATGAAATTTCCAAAAAATAAAATAACGTTAATCTTTTCCGCGGTCACACAAAAAAAAGTCTTCGTGCGGAGTACATAGCTCTTTCTCAAATCTTCTAGAACCATCTTCAAATTCTTCACCCTCTCTCTTTCAATCATCTACATCACTCCATCACTCCATCACCAACATAAACTAAAACTTCACTCACATTAAAAAAAAATCAAAACCTTTCAAAAAAACCAAAAACTCAACAATGTTCGGAGTCGTCTTCCCCAATCGAAGTTTCCCAATAGACATCTCAACCTTCACTCAAATCGACACATTCCACTGGGTTCTCGACATGAACCACTTCGTCGGTAAGTACCCATCTCCCCAAAAACCAAACTTTTCAAAACCCTAATTCCCAAAATCAAAAACCCTAATCGAAAAATCCAACCTTTTTTCTTTTTTTACAGGTGAAGCTTATGATCAAATCTCAGAGATGTGTATCTTCTTGTTAAACAATTTCAATCTTCCACCAGATAAAGCTTTAGCTGTTTATGTTCAATCTCCAGGATCAGCTTTTGTGTTCTGTGGTGCTGTAACTTTAGCTAGACCTTCTGCTGTTTTATCACTTCAATGGCCTGAACCTGGTAGTGCAGCGAAGATGCAACTCACGGCGGGTGATTCGAGTTCCTTATCGGCGAAGATCGGTGTTTCGGTGGAGGATGTAGCAGCGTTGAGGTCGTTGGATGTTGTTGCGGAGAGGAGGATTGAGAAATTGGCTATGAAAGTTGGAGAGAATTTGTTTAACTTTATGCAGTCTTTTTGTGGTGTTGATGGAAGTAAATTGGTTGTTCCTATGGATATTTTGGATCGTTGGTTTAAGAAGTTTCAGGAGAAAGCTAAACGTGATCCTGATTTCCTCAAAAGCTTTGCTTTGTAAGGTTAGCGTTTTTGTAACATTTGATCTTGTGGTTCTATGTGATGAATTGAACAAGAGATTGTAGTTTTACTTTGTTTGTCAATGTTTATTAACTAGTTGATCATACTCTGCTTTTAAGCAATTTAAAGTGTTGAACTTTATATCTTGTTGGTTTGAGGTAGATGAAAAGGTGAAGATTTAATCTGTCTTGTGTTGAGGAATGAATTTTGATTCTTAGTTTTTGATTAGCTCACTTTGGTATACTGTGTGGTTGAATCCATTTGATCTTGGGTTATATATGATGAATTGGAGGAGAGATTGTAGTTTTACTTAGTTTGCTAGTGAGATAATATGAGGGTTATGAATATTTTGGTTTCAGTGTTCTTCTTGCTTACATATGAATCACAGTTTTAGTAGGTGGAATGGTGGATACTGTTTCGTATCTATTGTTCATAAGTTTATACTCTGCTGTTAGAAATTTAAAGTGATGAACTTTCTCTTGTTGTTTTGAGGATTGAGGTAGATGAAAGGGTTAAGATTAAATCTGTTCATGTTTTTATGATGAATCTAAGACAACATTTTAGTTTACTTAGTTTGCCAATGAGAAAATGTGAGAGATATGCATAATTGCTTTCCATGTTCATATTTTTTTCTTCGGTTAATTTAGTGCAATTCAACAGAGGAAGGTTTGACATTTTTTGGTCTAGTAATATATGATTCAGTATTTGGTCAGAGGATAGTTTAACAGTTTCAGTGTTCTAACTCACATTATAAATCATAGTTTTGGTAAGTGGATGCTGTTTCAGATTCTGGTCATGTTCATAGGCTCAATCAACCTTTGATCTTAGCAATATAAAGTGTTGAGCTTTATATCTTGTTGAATCGAGGTAGATGAAAAGTGAAGATTTAATCCATCTTGTGTTGAGGAATGAATCTTGATTCCTAGTTTTTGAGAAGCTTCAGTTTCTTACAGTGTGTACTGTGTGGTTTTACCCGTTTGATCTTAGGTTCTATATGATAAATGGAAGAAGAGATTGTAGTTTATTATAATTTAATCTTATGTTCTATATTTGTTTTCAACGGTTAATTCAATATTTTGTGAGAACTATATGAGTAGTTGCAAAATATGAATCACATATACATTGAGTGGATACTGTTTCAGATTTGGTCATGGTCATAAGCTCAAATGTAGCTCTTAAGTAATTTAAAGTGATGAACTTTATTTTTGTTGCTTAGAGGTGGATGAAAGGTGATGATTTAACTCAGCTTGTGTGTGAGGAATGAATCTTGAATCTTGAATCTTGATTCTTGTCCACTATATCACAGTAGATCGTTAATACATTGATCTAATCGATTGAAGTTGTTGTTTGATATGGTTCTAGATTGGCTTACCAACGGCTTCAATATTCAATGGACCTAAACAATTTGTAGAGTCAAGAAGCTTACAAATATTCGGGATAATCTGACTTGGATGGACAACTCTAGTTGTCTGATACATACGATGAATCAAAATCAAAGCCTTTAACTTAAACTTCAATCTCGAATACATAAGTATTTTCTACAATCGATTGCACACATGTGAGAATACCCTTCAACCCTCATTTGCAAAAAGTACTTAATACTTGGTCAGCAAATTCAAATCATTGTGCAAAAACTCCAAAAAAAAATGATTAAAAACGGAATAAAAAAATGGAGAGTGTAAGATGGAAAAAGTTACATGTTGGGGCCACGGTGATCGGTTCGACCGTATCAGTCTAACCGAAATTGACCAAACAACTTTGGTCTATACTTTGATCGGTTCGACATGTTGGGGCCACGGTGGAAAGGCTTTATAAAAAGGCATAAAATCTAACGAAAAACAAAAGGAAACACACAAAAGCCCTAAATCTCTTTTTAACCTCTGAAGCAAAAACCACCACATCGGAGATTTCTAATCCAACGAAAACGCTTCAATTTTCTTGCGATTTCTCTTCCTCTGCGAAAAACCCTTTTGGATTCAGACTTTCCTCGGTATGTTTTCTTATCAAAGGGTTTTCCTTTCTCAGTTAAATTCGCTTCTAGATCTTAATTTTCGATTGATTCTCTGGTGGGTTTCTATAGAATTGCTCCAAATTATGATTTTGATTTGATTTGATTTCTTAATGTTGGGTTCTCGAATTCATGGTTAATGATTCAAACTTTATCATCAAAACTTCTCTGTGTGTAGTGTAGATTACTATGACCAATTCGTTACTTTTTCTCTGCTCTTTGTTTGCATGATGATGTTCAAGTTGAATCCTTTTTTTATTGAAACAAGGACTTCTTAAGGTTTTAACCATTTTGATTGATTTCGATTGAGGAATTCATATCGATGTTGCAAATCCATAGGATTGGATTACCAAAATCAGAAGGAAATTATTAGTTATGTGTTTAAGATTCTTGTGTTTTGGGGACTGTTTTTGTTTGGTATCTCTCTAAGAGTTCATGGAACTTGTGTTCAGGTTTAGATAGCTGACATGCCTGTAATAGTTTTAATTGATATAAGATATCTTGTCTTTTGTAAGCATTAGATTTAGCTGTTTTTCCTGGGTGTGAAATATTAGGCCTATGTGTTTTTGTTAGCTGTGAAACCTTGATTTGTAAAGTAATAGTATCAGTATTCTCTGTCTATGATGTGAAGTTAGCAAGCTTACTACAAGTAGTTTAAGCATATTTACACATGGGGATCAGTGTATTTGATTATGTGGATTGAATGATTGATCAGTAATGTAGTTTGATCAAATAAGCGTGTTTCTGATGCTTACGCGTATGTTTGGCAGGTTTACCAGTTGGACTCAGATAGAAGCTTATATCTGTACCTGATAATTTGCAGCAAATATGGATGACTGGGGTAAGACTATGCTTTAAGTGTCCTCTCTTATATTCTCTATTTGTATCTAATTATAGTCTTCTTATTTATTTATAGTATTTGATTGGATATGCAAGCAATTTTGGATTATTTGCTAATCTGATGGGTTTCATATTTGATATTTCAAAATCGTATCACTAGCATGTGAGTAGTCTTATAATTTTTATTTTCTGATTCCAGAGGACGAGAAAATTGCACCACTTCCAGCAAAAGTTGAGCTTAAAAGTAACTGGGATGATGAAGATGTGGATGAGAATGAAATTAAGGATTCATGGGAGGATGATGATGATGAACCTGCTCAGGTATAGCTTAGTTTTTACTCTCTGTAATTCTTTCCCTATTGGCTAGTGGCTACTACGTATAATTTGGTTTGAGATTCCAACGGGAATATTTATGTTTTGTCTGCTTTGCCTTGTTGTTTTTCTGTAGCCGCCTGTTATAAATCCTGCTCCGGAGAAGGCTCCTAAGAAAGCAGCCCCCAAAACTGTTGAAAAGAAGGGTAAAGCAGTCGAAGTTCCAAAGGAAGCACCAAAAGAAAAACCTCTAGATCCTATAGCGGAGAAACTTCGCCAGCAGAGGTACAGTTTGTAAATAATATCTTTCCCACACATAATAATTCACTTTAATCTTTTGTACTTTGTGTATGGAAGAAGGCTGTGAAGGTCTATGTGACCTTATATGTTATATTCTTTCTATCACAGGCTTGTTGAGGAAGCCGACTACCGGGCAACTGCTGAGCTCTTTGGAGTGAAGGATGATGACAAAAACCTTGATATGTTTATCCCCAAGTCTGAAAGCGATTTTTTGGAATATGCTGAAATGATTTCTCATAGGATTAAACCATATGAGGTATGTTGTATTCTGCCTTATATACCTTTATTCTCATTGGCTAGTATTGAAGCTCATGATGTGTGAAAATATAGTTTGGTTTCTGTTGCAGAAAAGTTATCACTATATAGCGCTGCTCAAAACAATCATGAGACTTTCATTGACCAACATGAAAGCAGCTGATGTTAAAGATGTTGCTTCGTCCATTACAACGATAGCAAATGAAAAACTAAAGGCAGAGAAAGAAGCTGCTGCGGGAAAAAAGAAAGGTATTATTCTGAATGTGTTACTCACAATCACTTCATCTTTGGTTTATAGTTTTATGAATGTGTTATTCTGAATCCGTTTTTCATGACCATTGGCATTGCTTGATCAGGTGGAAAGAAGAAACAACTTATTGTAGATAAGGCCAATGACGATCTAGTGGCTGGTCCTTATGATGCCATGGATGACTTCGACTTCATGTAGATTAAAAGAGCTTTTTGAGCAAATGCAAATTGGATTTGTCCAGCGTCTATTTTATCATTTATCTATCACTCAAAAGAAACACATTTTTCTTAATTTTGGTTTGAATAGAGCAAGAAGAGCCAAATTTCTGGTTGCGGAAATATATAGTTGGAACATGGGAAGCTTTTGTTTTGGTTTGGTCTGGGAATTCTCTAGAGTCATGTTTTTGGTTCTATTTGTTGGTTGAAAAAGCTATACTTAAAGTGTCCGTATAAATTTATTATTGACATTGATCTGATTAAATCTCTTTGGGGGTTGAATTTCTTATAGACATGAGTGCGTTTCATGTTGTCCAATCTTTAAATACTGCCTCTTGAGTAAGAGAGAAAATGTTGATTCGTTACAATTCGCTAATGTTAGTAGTAAACCTTGAAACACGCTAATATCATCATGACTTTACATTAGCTAATAACATAAAGATGTGAATGGGAATGACATAAAGAATTCATGGGAGGATGATGATGAGTTTTTAACTAAGGAACTCTAATTCCTTACTAGTTAATTTCCAACAACAACACAGTGACTGTATTGTTTAATCTTCTTAATTGGTGGTTGAGTTGCTTCTTCTTCTTCTTCGGACTCTGTGTTGTTTCCTCCGGAAGACATTGTGTCAACAACTTCAGCCTCTTCCACATTCTCTTTTAGGAGAAAGATTAGTGGGATTGATTAAAGAAAGTAATCATATGAATTGATTGATATAATTCTCTGTAATGTAGACTCTTAAATATGTTACAATATCTACTCTCTAAGATATTCTTTTTATAAGAATCTTTTAAAACTTCAAGAAGATTCATTTAATGATTTCCAGTAATGGTGAAGAAAAATATCCAACTAAAAACAAAAAAAAGCAGAAAAATATCCTATCCTATCATTATCCTAATTTTAGAAAAAAATAAATAAAAAAAAAAGTTTAACAAACCTAATTTAATCGTGCGTAGATATATCTAAAGCAGTGATATACTTTTCTTCTTCAACCGTTTTATAGACTCTATTGATCTCCCGGAACTTTCTGTTACCTTCCCATGGATAATCAGAAGTCGCCGAAGCAACCAACCTCCCAAGACTTCACCAAA
>Ga0041059_1003066_pt1 | contig 11793 bp, 13 predicted proteins | sample AraColnosormetaG_FD_56232 | JGI IMG/M metagenome (GOLD analysis project Ga0041059, IMG submission 56232) | Arabidopsis roots microbial communities from North Carolina, USA - Col MF nosort | ecosystem: Host-associated > Plants > Roots > Unclassified | place: USA: North Carolina | collected... | reverse complement strand
TGTTCTTAAAACTACGCCTCCAATTGAACCGACCAGTTAACCGATAATTATACATCCGGTTTGACTTACCCATAATTTAACCGAAACTAATCCGATTTTGATTCTATTTATTCTGATAATTTCGTAGTTGGTGACTCCAAATGGTAAGAAAACGTGTTCTCCAACGTTTCGTTTATTTTAGGTTTACGTGATATTGTTCCTTTGCTTTACTGGTTTTGGGTTTTTACTCGCACGCGTCTTCTGGCCTATCCCAAGGGATGTGTGGATCATGAAACTAAAAGTTTGTCTCTGTTTCTTGATGTTGCTGATTCCAAATCTTTGCCTGATGGATGGAAAAGACACACAAAGTATCGCCTAACTGTTGTTAATCAAACTTCGGAGAAACTCTCCAAAAAGATAGGTGATTCTTTCTACATTTGCTTGATTATGTTTCTAAGGCAGACAAAGGAAAACACTTTATGGTTCCACTTGTCATGGACTTATAGGACGTAGGACGTGTTGCAGTGAGATTCAATGTATGTGTTGTGAAATTCTTGTTTTGACTGAAGTAGTTAGTATGTTTTGTGACAAAACAGTAGGACAACCCTGGTTTGATCAGCAGTATCCCAACCGGGGTTCCCTAGCAATGGTTCCCCTTACCAAACTTCTTGACAAAAATGGTGGGTTTATGGTGAATGGAGAAGTCAAGATTGTTGCTGAGGTTGGTGTTCTTGAAGTTGTTGGCAAATCAGATGTGTTAGAGGAAACTTCATTAGTGATGGAAAGCATGTATGTCAATGGGTTTCAAGTTCTTCCTTCACAGGTAAGAGAAATCATTCTTAAATACATATCCTAAGAGCCGCTCACTATGGTTGGTGGATCTGTTTTCAGGTCACCAAAAGTTGCTATCTGATATGCTTACTTTATATATACGATATTTTCAGGTAGAATTTGTGAAGAGTCTGTTTGAAAAGCACCCAGATATCGAATCAAAACTCCATCTGAAGAACCCACATATGAGAATAACATACTTGAATAGCCTACTAACCTTGACTGAGATTCTGAGCCAGTCCCCTGAGAACATTTCCAATGATGATTTGGCCAACGCATATTCTACGCTCTCTTATGTGACAAAAGCCGGGTTTAAGTTAGATTGGTTGGAGAAGGACCTGAAAGATGTTGGTGAGACTCGTATTCAAGAAATTGAGGAAGAGTTGAAAGACATAAAGCAAAAGTGCGTAGAGATGAAGCATAAGTGTGTAGACATGGAGGCTCTTCTGGAGTTCTTACTATGAATGTTGTTTGATGACTTGAGTTGCTATGAATGGTGTTTTGGTCTCTTTTGTTTTCGTTTTAGTTTTGGAATAGAATCCTCTTAATCTTGGATAAGTAAAAGAGACTTGTTATTTATGTTGCCCTAATTTTCTTTATTTTCACACTGTTTCTTGATGGAAAAGGAATTTAAAAATGTCTTTCCTGTCTCAATCAGTGCTGATGATACGTATGTGCCCTTATCAATAAAGAGTCATATCAAGCTTTTTTATATAGTTTTGTCCTTAAATTTGTTGTTTGACTGTTGTTTTTACAAAATATCTGCTGGGTTTCTGACGATGAGGATGACTTGAGTAGATTATAGTCTGTTAAAGCTTTGGATCTAATTGGTGTTCTGGGATGTTTCTCTTTCGTTTTAGTTTTGAGAACAATGTCCTCTTAATCTTTGAGTAGAAGATCAAGAGACTTGTGTAATAAAAAAAACGTGTTAGTGTCCTTAAATCTGAACTGTGACAGTTGGTTAGCACACAAATGAGTACTTCAATTCATGCTGATGATGCATATGAAGATGATTTGAGACAGTAATGATATGTTTATGCAGCGGATAATTAGTAATCAAACAATCATGTCAAATAAAGTACAGAAATCACCTAACATTATGTTTTGTGTCTACTTGTTTGATGAAGCACAAAAAACGTATGGAACATAAAGGCTACATTTTAATATTGATCACTTGGATGATTTTTACATAACATCATACAAACATACTTATAGAATTTTCTTCTACTTAATACACACGCACATACACACTTAAGACTCTAGCTCAACTACTACTACTAGACATCACTTTTAACACCAACAACTTTTAACACTTTGTTTAGCTAGACATTAACCATCAAGACACTCTTTCTTATTTCGATAGTTAAACTAAGGGACTCATTGCTTCTTGACTTAGCCATTAACTTTGTTTAGCTAGCCATTAACCAACACAACACAACTTTGTTCTTTTCTTGTCCTTCCTTGCTCACTTGCTTCTTCCTCTTCTTCTTTGTTTGTTCCATCTTTTAGCTAAATCACCAAAAACAATTGTTAAGTGGGCTTAGTATGTTAATGGCCCATATAATGTGGAAAGTTGTTCTCACAAACACAAACGACAAAGGAGCAAAAAGAAGAGAGCTAACTCCTCTGCGCAACACAAAGAGACAAAAATATGGAGAGCGTCAAGATACCAATGCCAGCTGGCTCTCCGACGATCGTACTATCAAACCGGTTTGATCATATCCCTTCAGAAGATAGTGGCTAGATGCAAGACAAGTGTAAACAGATCCCATCATTAGGAGGAAAGGTTCCAGAATGTTCTTGAAGTAGTATTAGTATAAGCACCATGTATCCTCTGTATTTCAATCGAGTGAAATCAATAAAAGGATTTATTCAGCAAAACTCTTGTTCTTCATTTTTTCACTGTGTTCTGGTAGTTTGGTTGTGAGTAGTCTCTCATCAAGATCAATGGAGAAGCAATATGAAAAGAGGATAACATGGACGATTAAGCAATATGATTAGCAGTTAGTATGTTGATTATGACCTTATAGTAGGGCAACCCTGGTTTGATCAGAAGCTTCCCAGCTGTGGTTTCCGATCAATGCTTCCCCTTAACGAACTTCTTGACGTAAATGGCGGGTTTATGGTGAATGGAGAAGTCAAGATTGTTGCCGAGGTTGGTGTTCTTGAAGTTGTTCGCAAATCAGATGTGTTAGTGGAAACTTCATTAGTGATGGAAAGCATCGATGTCAATGGGTTTCAAGTTCTTCCTTCACAGGTATAAAATGAATTTTTAAATCCATATCGTACGAGTTGCTCACTATTCAAGCTGCATATATGGTTTTTGGATTTGTTTTCAGGTCACCAAGAACTCCTATCTGATATAGTTTTACTTTATTCGTCCATTTTTCACTTGTAGGTAGAATCTGTGAAGAGTTTGTTTGAAAAGCACCCAGACATTGCATCGAAATTCCGTCCAAAGAACCCACATCTGAGAACAACATCCTTGAATAGTCTACTAAGCTTGACTGAGATTCTGTGTCACTGTCAGTCCCCTGAGGAACTCTCCATTGATGATCTTGCCAACGCGTATTCTACACTAATTTGTTTGACAAAAGCTGGGTTCAAGTTGGATTGATTGGAGAAGAAACTGAAAGAGGTTGGTGAGACTCGGGTGCAAGATATTGAGGAAGAGTTGAAAGACATGACGGCTCTTCTAGACTTCTTACGATGAATGTTGTTTGATGACTTGAGTTATTAAAACAAGTTAGGAGTTTGGGTCTTATTGGGTGAATGTCGTTTAATCTTGGAAAAGTAAAAGAGAATTATTGTCATTGATGTTACCTAAGTTTTTATAATTTCACTATGTTTCTTGATGGAAAAGGAATTTAAAAATGTAGTTAGTGTCTCAATTAATACGTTAGTGTAAGTATCAATAAAGAATCAGCCCACCAATAAGCTATGAGAAGCCAAAGCGTTTCCCATTCCTCGAGTTCTCGTTATCATTCAAACCTATTTGATGCTTTTAAAGCAAAATTGACCCTACGTTTTCCGAACGTGTTTACTTATAAAGCAAAAGTGCAAAAGTGCGCAGACATGGAGACACTCGGGTGCAAGATATTGAGGAAGAGTTGAAAGACATGAAGCAAAAGTGCGCAGACATGGAGGCTCTGCTGGAATTCTTAAGATGATGTTGTTTGATGACTTGAGGCAGTTAAGAGTTTGGATCTAATTGATGTTCTAGTCTGTTTGTTTTTAGTTTTAGTTTTGAAAACAGAGTCCTCTTACTCTTTGGTGTAGAACATCAAGAGACTTGTTCTCATTGAGGTTTCCCTATGTTTCTTTTATTGCACTTGTTCCTATTCATGTTGATGATGATTTCTTGATTAGAGACAATGAAGCTTATGCAGAAAATGGTAGTACAGGAATTTCTTAATTAGAATTGGTTAAAATCTGACATAAGAATAGTGTAAATGTGGAACCTTGACAGCTACGATGATTGGATTAGAAGATAATTGATCCATCAAGCTTCTTCTTCTCCGCTGCTCTCTACCAATACAACATCCTTCTGTGTCTTAGCTCTCTTTCTTAATCTGCTTTTACATGTCTCTTCCTTTGTTGGATCTTCAACAAGTTGTTCAGAGACTGCTTCGTGTCTCATCACTTCTTCTAGAATCCTGTCTCCATACTTTTCTGTTTTCAATTTTCCTATAATACTCTCCAACTGCAAATCCAACCAAATAAAGATTAAAGGAAAGCCTATAGACATATAATAATGAAACCCAATTTTATTAGCACAAACTCGCCTCTTGTAATGAAACTGGTTTTTGGGAACTTATCGAGCCAATCTGCTGGGTTGAGAGGACTGTGTGAGGGAGTATGCTTCCATCAGCTGCAGATATCTCTTTCCGTAGCTCGTCGAGCTTGAGTTCCAACCCGGAAAATGTAATACTTCTTTTCAATTTCTTGGTTTGCCTGCTAGAGGTTTCCATTTTGATTGTCTTTCTTCCTGTTCCAGAATACAAGGAGGTATTTTTTGTTTTCAGAGTTTTGTCCATCACTAAACCGATAAATGATGCTTCTAATATTTACTGCTTCTATGACTTCTTTTGATTTGACTTCGTCCAAACCGAGAAAAAAGGGTATTCCATATCCCGAAGCCTACATAGTGTTCATTTGATCGTGAAGAGAAGGTATTTCTTTTCTCCTTACCTTGCAACAATTGGTTGGCCAATGGTCCCATTGTTACATAAGCGTTTGTCGAATATGGTGTGTGCTGAAATTCTTCTTTCTGCAGCAAAAAATACAAACTCATTTACAGCCTAAAGAGACTAATGGCACAATCACAGAGATTATAAGGCATTGCTAGATACTAGAGTTTTTGTCTGACATGCTATTATCTTGAGCTGGGTTTATCACGTGTCAGATTGTAACAGAGAACTATAAACATGGACAATGATCTTACCAATACCGAGTCAACAATCAGTTTTATCACGAGATGTTCTACCTCGTCTCTCTTTAACTCAGCAACTAAAGTCAACCACAGAGGTAAAAATTAACAACAAAAATTTTAATGCAGTTGACACCAATGGAAATGAAGAAAAAAACACGACTAACTTAGATCCTTGTGCTTATTTCTGAGTTTGTCACCCAACTGTAACATCGTTACTCTTTGATCCTTGGCTTGCGTTTCTTGCACCATAGAAACCACGAGCTTAGACAGGTCTGCAAAAATCATGACACCGAAAATAATTATGATATTATCGACATATGGCTGATACTCTGATAGTTGATGAGAAAGTGAAATGAACTGTAAGTCCTTTAAACAAAATAAGCTGAAATTGTTTTGGCAGAAGATGAAACTTTCAAGCTGATTCCAAACAAATTGCAAGGGAATGTATTTCAAAAAAACAACAAGCGAATGTAGGGACGTACCCGATACATCAACTTCCTTGACCTCACTTGACAAGGCACAGTTGTCACACATTCCTTACCAAACGATCAGCACATCAGAAAATCTAGAATCAATAGACCTAGTACAAAATCTATCAGTAGTGGACAACTAACTGTAAACAAGAATACCATTGCAATCTTGTGATGGTTCCCCAAAATGACGGAAAAATGCGCTTCGACGACATTTTGTTTTAGACTGCAAGAAGGTAGTTCAGAAACCAAGGTTTCATAAGATAGCGTACAATTTAGAATATTTCAAGATCATGATTCTTTAACGTGACAAGATAGAGAGTAAAACAATTTAGTCAGTCTAAAGAAGCCTTAGCAAGGTACACAATTCTCTCGGAAGTTGGTGCTGATTGCCACAGCTTGCTCCAGATATTTACAGGTGCAATAACGATAATGCTTCAGGAAATGGAAATGAATCAGCGTACCTGACAGTATCTTACTATATCGTAGAGATTTTGGAGACCAGAATACTCGTAGAAGACCATGGAACTCTGTTGAGGAGAAAAGGAAAGCATCAACTAAATCTAAGAAATATATAGATATATACACAGGACAGATAACCAGGGTACAGTAACATTGCAGCATACCTGCCTGGGAACATCAGCCGAACGAAAAAAGAGGATACATTCGGATGGGAGGCCATCACGACCGGCACGGCCACTCTCCTACAATATTATGGTTAAGTTATAAGAGGCAGCCTTATAACTATATCGAGTTTTAGTGGACAAGAGACTGGAACCTGGTAGTAAGTCTCCATTGATTTGCTCAAACTGTGGTGGATGACAAACCTGACTACAGCAATGCCCCATGTATCAGTTAGAGAAGATAGTAAGAATGGTGATTAATAAAACGCGAAGGATGGTGGTTTTTAGAAATATAATGATTTTAAGAAATCAGTAGCTACTAGTATTATGTAACTGGAAGAATAATAGCTTCCAAGAGAAAGAAATCTGCACTAAGGAAAACTGAAAGTGAAGGTATATCAAATATCAACTAAACAAAAATTAGCACTACTTAAGTACTAACCATCAGGCTTGTTGATTCCCATACCAAACGCAACCTGCAAAGCAATTATTTTACTAATTAGAGTTTATTAACGTAGATCCTTGTACCACTAAATAATGGAATGATAACAGAGAATATACGTACTGTTCCAACAATGACCTGCAACTTGTTCTTGCTCCATCTGTGAACATGACACAGCAAAAAGTCAGGCAATGCTTAAATTGCACATCAATAACAAGATCATCAAGAGCAGAGTCGAGCTGCATCAGAGCTGGATTTTTGAATCTCGGGTTCAAGTAAGCACCACGGACTACATGTTTTAAGAAATATTAGCTTACCGCATATGAACTTTTTCGCGCATATTTGCATCCATGTCTGCGTGGTAATAATCAGCAGAAATCCCTCGCTCTCGTAAATCACCTGCAATCTATCACCATTGCATGTAAGGCAGAATATGTAAGCTTTTTTCCCCCAATCCAAGGTTCAATAGAAAATATTATGATCAGAAATGAAATGTGCACAATGAGAATATGATGGTCAGTTTAGTTACAAACCTGTTCACACTCCTTCCGGGAGAAACAATAGACTATCCCAGATTCATTGTTAGAGTATGATTCCCGTATGAATTCTGCAATTTCATCAACCACTAATTTACCAACTGCCGACTTTTCTCGGACCTGCAAGACAATTTACTGGTTCATGTTCAAGCCTACAAACTGTCTACAGCATGAGAAAAGTATACTAATAAAAATCATTACTAAAGCGTACCGAGTAAAAGAGATTTGGCCTGTTAACACTGCTCACAAATTTGACGCATTTAGGAATATGCAGCATCTCTATCAGATCATTTTGAACTTTCTGTGTAGCAGTTGCCTGCAATAGAGACATAAAGAATTAGGAAAAAATGAAATATTCAACCTTCCACAAAATATTTAAAAGATTGTTATAGAATTTGACATTCTGCACCCACTGAAGCAGAATAACTAAACAATACTAGCGAGTACGTAAGATCAACGAGCTCAAATCAGAAGAAAATTGGTCCTTATGATAAGCACAGTAAGGTGAAGCAAGCTCCCTAGTGCTGTCTAATTTAAGCTCACAGGGTATCCCATAAATGAAAACAAAAACATACAGTTAAAGCCACCATGGGAACTTTGGGAAACTGGGTTTTCAGAATGCTTAAGTTCTTGTAATCAGGGCGAAAATCATGACCCCACTGACTACAACAATGAGCCTCCTGCAAAGAAACCAAACATAGGAAATTGATCATTCATAAAGTAGGTTTTCTGTTTAACGGTGCGGATATATCCAAATAAACTAAAGCCAGAGAGTGAGAAGATAGGTGGCAGAGCACAATTTCCGAGTAAGAAACTAAAACTAGGAGAGACTTACATCAATTGATATAAGAGAGAGGCGGCCAGCATTGTGACACTTTTCAAGCTTCGACATGAATCTTTTGCTCTTTGATACCTTCTCGGGTGTTACATAAAGTATCTTGAGGTCATCTTCACCCTTTTCAAGTGCCTTGTACACAAATTTCTCATTTTCCTTGCCAGAAGTAGAAGTCAGCATGTAGGCTGAGATTCCTAGAGCAGCCAAACCCATAACCTGAACAATCATAAGCAATAATTGGTCATAACACACATACTAATCAAAGAATATCTAACGATCAAGTGTTAATCATTCTGCAAATAGGTTGCCTACACAGACTATTTTCAATAAGTTTAGTACTAACCTGATCCTGAATCAGTGAAAGTAGAGGACTGACAACAAGAGTTGTCCCACCACGAAGCATAGCTGGAAGTTGATAGCAAAGACTCTTCCCACCACCTGCTGCCATGATCACCAGGACATCTCTTCCCGTCATTATAGCGTTAATAATCTTGACATATCATTCAAAGAATCAACAAATGGAACATCAAACGAATTTCTAGCAAACGCGGACACAAGAATCATATTTAGGATCAGAAAATACAGAAAGTCACTTACTTCCTTCTGGTTAGCCCTATACTTGGATATACCAAAAACGTTAAACCTAACATCGTCAGCACGAGAATCCCACTCAAATGTCTCAGACCAATTCTCTATAGCACTAGAGCCACCAGATGATGCAACAGGACTTCCTGATGCTGCTAATGCTTTTAACAATGTCTTTAACTCAGACTTTCTCTCGTATAACCTATCTTGATGCTCAATCAAAGCACTTATCTGACCTGCAAAGAGATTTCAATCAACAGATTCAACACGAATTCAAAAAAACTAAAACTTTCACTTAACCCATTCTGGTTCCTAACACCATCAAGGATCAGAGACAATTATCTATGGCTATGAAGTCTAAAATTAACCTAAAACCTCAATGTATATTACATAAAGCAGAAAAAATGGAGACTTTGAATGATTTTCTAAAGTTATATATACACCAAAAGCAACCGAAACACAAATTCGAAGAAGAAAAACAAAACGAAGAATCTAAATGCTTTAACCTTGAACATCCTTTAACTCGACGTCTAAATTCTGAAGATCCTCTTGAATTGCTTCACTTTCCATTGATTCTCCGGCTGAATCAACGGCGGCGTGTTTACCCTTTCGTCGTCGGCGTCGCTCCCAGAAGTCGGCAACGGCTCCTAAGCAAGAGGTGAAGCAGAACATATTGGGCCTTAAACGGGCTAAAATAATCTAAATGGGCTTTTGTACTTGGAACCTAACTAATGATGCTCGACGTATGCTTAATTTAATCATAAAAATGTTATTGAGCATATGAATAAAACTTTGATCATTGTTTTAGTAAGATGTTTTATATTAATATGAATCTCGATTTTTAAAACTTAATAGTATATATTACTCTATATTAATTTTTAAATTTAGAATAGTGGTGTATAGCATACAAAGATACCTGGTAATTTTGTAATATGTTTTTGAGGATATATGAATCATAAATTATGTTTAATTTGACTGAATAAAAGGTGATTGTTTTGATCGCGATACTGGTACATAAATACGTAATCCAAGTATTAGGCATTAAGATATTCTTTTTTTTTTTGGGCAAAAGGCTTTAAGATATTCATGTTTCAAAATGCTGCATCACAACGACAAGTATTCATGAAGAAAAAAAACTAGTACGCGTGAAGTATTCATCGAAGGAGAGGACTAGTTTATCTAAAGATTATTCAAAACTATGTGGATTTGTGGATATATATATTAAAAGAATTCTATAGAAATTATTATAAAAAATTGTTAAATATATATGTTTAAAAGAAGAAGAAAAGTTATATAAATCATTTTCTGAAAGAAAGAAGAAGAGTGAGTGAGGTCAAAGTGAACTGGATGAAGCCTGGAGGGATCATGGATTCGTTCGATATGTGATATATCTCCAAATGACCTATTTGAAAAGTGTGACGAGACATTTTCACTTCTTAATTAAAAACTGTATTCATTATAGAAATAAATAAATACATATATGTAAGTTAGGCATTTTGATGTATTATTTATTAATCTAAGATTTTTAGATTTATAGTTATATACATACTTCCCTTACAATTAATGTACATACAATTTATGTAAATAATAGAGACGAGACAATAGAATTATTTTTACTTATAAAGTATTTAAATAGAACTAAAAACATGTCGGGACCGAACAAAATCTGCGACCCATACCGGATCACTCTGATCTATCCCCTGCCTCTCGATTTAAAAGCACTAAACGACAAAACTACCTTTTTGCCAATTACATCATTGCTTGTGTCATCATTCCTTTGAAGCACCAGACAGACTAGTTGATGAACCTAACAGCGAAGCTTTTAGCTCACAGCTTCTCATTTTAAATTTTAGCAAACACGTGCTTGCACAATTTTTAATATAACAAATCCAGTCAAAGGGCAAGTGTTTCCCAAGAAGACAATCTTGATATGAACATAGAACTATATACTACTGTAGTACTGTAGCTCCAAATAATTGTAGTGAAACAAACGGAAACGGAGTAATAAAATGGTTAAAACAATATGCATAGAATTGGAAAAGCAAAACGAAGGAAATTAACTACTAACCAAAGGAGTTAGGTTTATCAAAAAAACCGAGTAAGTTTTATAAAAAGACAAAACAAAACGAGTAAGATAAATGGTGTAAAATGGATAGAACGAAGATAACAAATTCAATAGAACTAATTAAAATTGAGTGCTTCTACTTATATACGTTACGTTACTGTTAAAGACTAGTTCATGACTAGTTTAACTCAATTTTTCAGGATATTGAGTAATGTTTATAAATTTATTAGATAAATAAGTAAGGTGATCGAGTTATATATATCTATATATATTGAGTTATTTACCGTTAACTTTTGGAAAAAAATATATATATTTAGCATGTTCGTTTCATTAACGCTGGCGGTTGCGGCAGCGGCTGCGGTAGCGGTGGCGGCAAACACTACCGCAGGTTGTTGTTCGTTTTGTTGCCGCAGACGCTGCCGCAGCCGCTGCCGCAACCGCAGGTTTCTTTGTTCGTTTCGACGCCGCTACGATAATTTTCATGTAATTCTTTTATTTACTTTTTTAGTTATATTCTGAATATAAAAAAATGTAATTTAAATATATTTACATCAATAAAAAGTATTTGTTTAGCTAGTAATAGTTTTTAGTTTTTTTTTGGTAAGGAGTAATAATTTTTAGTTAAATATATATAATTATAACAATAAAATTTTGTGATAAATCATAAGCTCAGTTAAAACAAAAATAGCAAACTCAAACATTTAACTAATGAATGAAGAGGAGGCAATTGTGTGAAGCTGCAAAGGAATTAAAAGGTTTGCAATTAAAAGGTCTGTCTGCACTTCCCAACTTTACAAAGAGATTTTGTTTCGATTGCTCTCTCTGTTTATTTTTGTGTGGTATAAATTGCTAACACTGAAAGAGATTAGATGTCTCAACTTTTCCCAAAGTATCAGTTTTCTGAAAAATGCAGAAACGATTTTAAATACAAATGGAACAGGTAAAGGATTGGGATAAACCATCTTTCCTAACAAAATCTGAACTCGTACAATATA
>Ga0041059_1003065_pt1 | contig 11796 bp, 14 predicted proteins | sample AraColnosormetaG_FD_56232 | JGI IMG/M metagenome (GOLD analysis project Ga0041059, IMG submission 56232) | Arabidopsis roots microbial communities from North Carolina, USA - Col MF nosort | ecosystem: Host-associated > Plants > Roots > Unclassified | place: USA: North Carolina | collected... | reverse complement strand
CTGANNAAAAAAAAAAAAAAAAAACATTTTTGAGTTTGGATGAAATTTTCTGAATGTGATGAGATGTTTATGGAAAGCAGGGAAAAAAGCAGCAGTGTATCTAATGAAGTCAGATTGTGAAGATGTAGTTGGTAAAGTGAGTGGAAGTGGAAGTGGTGGTGGTGGTTTGCCATTGGCTCCAAAAAACATTAAAGATCTTCAATCAAATCCAGGATATGAAAATGTTGATATTTTCACTTACGAAGAGATGAAGATTGCTACTAAGCAGTTCAGGCCGGATTATATTCTCGGTGAGGGAGGTTTCGGAGTGGTGTATAAAGGAGTTATAGATGAGTCTGTGAGGGTTGGTTTCAAGTCTACAAAAGTTGCTATCAAAGAACTTAATCCTGAGGGTTTCCAAGGAGATAGAGAGTGGCTGGTAATGTTGGATATATCGTTATGTACTTGGGAATGTGTGGTTTTTTTATAACTGTTGGTGTTTTTTTAGGCTGAAGTCAACTATTTAGGACAGCTGAGTCACCCGAATTTGGTGAAACTTATTGGCTACTGCTGTGAAGATGATCATAGATTGTTAGTCTATGAATACATGGCAATGGGGAGCCTTGAGAAACATCTTTTCCGAAGTAAGTTTATTTCATATTCATCGCATATACGTGACTAAAGGTGGAACGTATGGATGGTTTATACAGATTAGTTCTTAGTGTCATTATAAGTATCTTGAAGAGGAATTGATAAAGCATATGTTCCCATATTATAAAGAAGGAGTAGTGACGAAATGTGTCGTCTTTTCGAATTCACTTGACAGGAGTTGGATGCACTTTGACATGGACAAAAAGAATGAAGATTGCGCTAGACGCAGCCAAGGGTCTTGCATTTCTTCATGGTGCTGAACGCTCCATCATATACCGGGATCTGAAGACAGCAAATATATTGCTTGATGAGGTCAGCTATTGCCTCTTCTGTTTTGAGATTACATATGTTTTTAATTCTTCTTCTTCAATAGATAGTGTCTACAAAGGTAGTGAAATGACTTGGTTTTTCTATTTGTCCGCCTATGTTTCCCCTGAAAGGTGTATGTAATGCTTGTGCAGGGTTACAATGCTAAACTCTCTGACTTTGGACTGGCAAAGGATGGTCCAAGAGGAGACCAAACACATGTGTCTACACGTGTTATGGGGACTTACGGATACGCTGCTCCAGAGTATGTCATGACAGGTCTGTCTTTATTACTTTCCGTCAGCATATGTCTGAATTCAGCATGTTTAATTGACACAAGAACCTTTTAAAAGTCATGGCTGTTTTGTCAAGCAGTGTTAAAAAGGACCCTTTTTAAGCATATGCATGTTGATACGATCACATTATGTAAATGGGTCATATATGTGATTGTTGTAATAGGGCATTTGACATCCAGAAGTGATGTGTATGGATTCGGTGTACTTCTCCTTGAGATGCTCCTTGGGAAGAGGGCAATGGACAAAAGCAGAGCTTGCAGGGAGCATAACTTGGTAGAGTGGGCACGACCTCTTTTGAATCACAACAAAAAGCTTTTGAGGATCATAGACCCTCGAATGGATGGACAGTACGGCACTAAGGCGTTGATGAAAGTAGCTGGTTTGGCATACCAATGCCTAAGCCAAAACCCGAAAGGAAGGCCTCTCATGAATCATGTTGTAGAAGTTCTTGAGACTCTCAAGGACGACGGAGATGCTCAGGAGGAAGTCATGACTAATCTTCATAGTAGGGGAAAGTCTGTAACCTTATATGAAGCTTCTAGCGATTCTCAAGGCACAAGAGATGGGAATGGACAGAGGAGGAGAAGACCGGAAAGTGGTAGAAGCAAGAGCGAAGCCGCGGTCGACACTGAAAAATATGTTTCTACTCTTTCGGAACCGGATACTACCAAAATTTAAGACTCAAGACAGAATGATTCACCAGTGATTTGAGACTGTAAGATAAGAAAGTAGCAGAGTTGGCTTAAAATGTATAAATAAGTTGAGTCTTCGTTTCGGGTTCTTCTTCTTTTTGAATTACAAATATTAGTGCAATATGCAATTTGATGTTTCTTTGAAATTCAAATGAATTTTGGAGAGATTATTTGTTAGTTGTCGTCGACAAGTAACTTCAGTGAGAGTGCATGAAACTTTCAAAACATATTTAGAGCATCTCCAATGGGAGGTTGTGTTGGAAAATTTGTGAGGTTCTCAGCGTTTTCACGCCCGACTCGGACCGTCCGGTCCGACCGGTTGAACCGTGACCCGAACACTTTTCCGGTTTGGGTTTAATGCTAAAATCCCGACAAGTTCAAAACCGAAAAAACCCTCAAAAATTCACCATTAACCCGTGACCCGGTGAACCGTTTGAACCGGCCGGGTGTGGGTTTTAAAAAATTCTCTTGATGTTGGAATAAAATATGGGATTTTAAACTTTATTCAATCATTTTTAGAAAAAATTTCAGTTCTTAAACTCATTTGATGTTTTAGATTTTTGTGAAGACTTCACAATGCTGCCTTAAAAAATGAATCGAATGGTGACTGAGACACCCGATATTAGTTGCGTGAATTTACAATGTTTTATTAATTTATTTCCGTAATTGGTGATCTCCTACTATATTTGTTACGATATTAGATATTTAGTTGGATTTAAAAAATTTAATCATATATATATATATATTTTGTTTTCAGTTTTTTTGGTCTAAATAATTTTATATTTTATTAAACATAATCTGATTTTATATTTTATAAACATGATATGATTATTTTTCTTTTTAAATTTATAAGAACTCTGAAAACTCTAAAATCTCTATTAATATTACATTTAATAAATAAATTTTAATCAATTGATCCGTGGTCCAACCTGGTTGATCTGATGATCCAGTGACCCAAAAAGTAGTCCGATTCACTGTCCGTGTCGGGTTTAAAAACATTGGAGGTTCTCTTGAAATATGGGATGAAAAATTAATCAAAACTGATTAAAAATGGGAGAGTCGTCTCTGTGAAGTGAGGTTTTGAGAAAATGAGAGTGGCGACACATGTCCACATGTGATTCGATGTTTTGTTTTGAAAAAAAAAAAAAACAGTACGAGTTGCTTTGCTTTCTCCGAGAAAAACACGACTTTCTCCAACGTTTATGAAGTAACCGTTTTATGTTGTAATCGAATTTATCGAGTTGGATCTCATGGTGTTAGATTTGCTATAATCTTGTTCGTCAATTTTGTGTTACGGTTAGAAGAAATCATGTATGGGTGTCAGAGTTTACAGACTCCACCTATTTTGGGGGTTTCTAAAGTTTGGTTTTTGTATTGAAATGCAGAACATATGTTTTGTATTACTATCTCTAATTTAGTTTAGTGTTGTTCTCTTTGGTTGAATAGTTTAGTGTTTCCAAGGAGATATTTTTACACTAAGAGGCAGAAAGATGCAAATGTCGATGACCAAGTATAGGCACATTTGATTTGAATTCTTCTATGTGATGTGTTCTTCATTTGTCTAGTAACCATGGAAGATGAAGAACAAATGTTTTGTTGATGTTCTGTTTTTATCTATGTTAACATTGTTAAGTTGTTCTTTGTTGCTTTTTGGTGATTCATGAAGTTCATATCTTTAATTCTTTCTCTTGTGCAGATTGTTCTGAACAAAGTGTTAATTGTGGGCACAAAGACGCACACTTACATCGGTAAACCGGTTGTCACCAATCTACTTTACATGCTGTAGTGGAAAATCAAGTAAAGTCAATACACAACACGACATGGTTTTTCATTGGTTTTGTCGTCTTCATTTCTTTGGCTATAGATATTGGGTTTTAGACTTGAAAGATGTTCTGGAAACTTGACAGCGAGATCTTTCCATGGACATAAAGATCATCTTCTAGTTGTCTTGCTGTTTGATGGGAAATTGTTTCCAAAGTTGACTGCTTGCAGGTTTGTTACCTTCCGGCTCTGTCTTAGTAAATTGGTTATAACTTTCAAACCGTAAATCTAAACCGTGATCCGCTTTTTCCTGCAGTTTCGTATGACTGTTGTTGATATTCCCACCAAATTGTTTAATTTTCTGGGTTGATTTGCCACTCCGTTTATGGTTTGAATCAAGACAGACGGAAACTAGAGTGAAGGCGAAGGCAATGCAAAAAGAGCCGGTGTAGAGAACGATTGGCAAGAAGAGATGAAACAAGCAAGTAGAAGGAGTAGAAGTTTCCAAAATGATTTCATGTGTTACACACGTGGAAAACAAAGGAAGGAGTAGAAGTTTTCACAAGTTCCCACACTAACAAGTTTAATTCAACTACTTCAGCACACCATAATGATCAAGAGCATTTTCCTGCAGAAAAAGAGAAGGAAAACTTTTAGTAATATGAAGATTTTAAAGATTATAGTTTCAATGAATGTACACTGTTTATAAACATATATGTATAAGCAAGTTTTTTCAGTGCATGATTGTTAGACCAAGTAGGGACTAGTGCAAGGAGACGAACTTAGCTTACCCCATAGTTTGCGCAACTTCATAGCTATTTGAGTAACTGCTCTCCTCTCAGCAAGATTTGAAAAGTCCATGCCTGAAGCCTCCTGAATTGCAGACAACACTTGAGCTCTCTTTCTCGCAGATGGAATAAGATAATTAGCTCCATTTGTAGTACTCAAGTCAGCGACCTAGTGGACGAGAATAGAGTGGATTTTCAGTATCATATTCCAGTAGTAGCAATTCAAGCATGACTACAACAAACTTACCTGATGCAGCCAAGGAAGTATTGAATTCATGAATCTTCGTTCTAGGAGGTATGACAATAGAATACTGAGAATTTCATTTATGGTCTGTGATGACATACTCTCCAGCACCGGGCCTGTTCTGTCAAGAAGCTCAACAAGTGCAAGCTCATCACCGGAAGAAAGCACTTGTAGATACTCTGATTCAACCACATCTTCACAAGAAACACCTGTCACTGGTTTCCTTGTTCCACTCATCACCTCTGCATACTGTTGTCTAATGCTTTGAATTGAATCAGAAGATGTCCGGGTCTGGATCAATGTTTGTCTTCCCTGTCCAATGTTGTTCCAAATGTCCTCTCTAGTATGTAGTTGACCAGTCTTACCTAAAGGATTACTCCGTGTCTTCTCCATGCCCTGTGATTCATTTAGTCTGCTTCTTACATGTGTTTTGTTCTCCCTTGAGTACTTGGAAGTGGATAGTGTAGATTGTCGATTGCGGATATCCGTCGAAGTTCTTGACGTACAGCTAGACAGCCTCGGTGATATGGTACTACCTTGGTTGTGCTTCACAAAATTGGAGTTTGATATATCTGAATGCAAGGCAGCGTTCTGAGCTATCCCCTCCACTGCATACTCTAAGCTTGATACCTTGGATTGAAGAACCGAAAAGTTGTTCATTATTCCTGTTGAAAAGACCTATAAGTTTAACAGAAGACGAAACTTAGTTACTGAGAACACGCATCTTGAAGATACAAAGGTTGACTAAAGCATCTATAAATTTGTAAGCTGGGTAAAGACATTAGATTGTGACAGATAATCCACTAACCTGTAGCTGATCTATCAAACGTGACTGTTTATTTTCAATATCTGAGAGTTGTTTACGTACAGAAGCCATTTCATTTGCAATCTTAGCACAGCAGTCATGATTAATTTGAGAGCTCGACACTGTTACAAAAGAGTCAAGGCTTGTACGATCCTTCACTTGGGTTGAGAATGGCTGCTCTTCCAAATCAGTTTCTTCAGCTGCATAATTCTTACTCGTTATGGCTGGATTCACCATACCACTTGCCCGGAAACTGCTTGATGAAACTGTAATAGACTTGATATCATCGTTTTCATTGACTCCGCCTGTTACATAGCTATCTGCTTTATCCTTCATTGGAATGTACTCATATGTCACTTCTGGCGTGTTTGTCGTTTCTGCAAACGTCTTGGTGATGCAACTGCCCTCTGATTCTTCATTGTAAAGATCAACCTTGGAGACAAAAGAAGATTCTGGGACTGCAATTTCAATATGCCAATCATCTTGGTTACTCTTTCGAGGGTCGTCATTGTAACGTGTAGGTGGTTGCCTGGCAGAGACCGGAACCTTTTTCCTTGTCACATCCGTTACATATTTGATAGACATACCATCCTTCACTTTAAAGTCACTGGTGCTGAAAAGTTCACTACTCTCTCGAGCTCCATTATAACTTTCTGTGATTACAAAACAAATAAACAGAAAGAGCATCTATGAGTCTTATGAGTTGCAAAAAAAAAAATATTTGAAGAAAAGATTCATTTCCTAAACCCACCTTTTACAGAGGATTCAGTTTCAGATGGCTCTGGACTATCAGACCCAGGGACACCTTTCCAATATTTTAAGGCAAGGATAACTGAGTCCCTCACTGGTTTCACCTAAAATAGAAAAGCACAAAGTTAGATGTTTCATTCCAAAAGTTATCATCTGTCAGAGAGTGAATTTGAGCAAAAGAGTTCGAACTTTATCAAAGCGACATGATTCAAGAGAGCAGATGCAGGACGCCTTCAGAGGTCCAAGAAACTTTTCACCAGTAGCAGCTATCTCCATAAGTGCTACAGAAGCTGCCTTACGAGTAGTCCAGTCCTTATTTTTAAGGGCATCTTGAAAGCTAGACATTGCTGAGGACAACACACTCTTCGACGTTGCCCCACCAGCCTAGATTAAAGTCAATAACCATTTTTCATTATACAACCACATGATAATAGTAGCACCAAAGGCTCAGACTCGGAAACTAAAATGACTTATATGGTATTAGAAGTAGCTTACCAGGATGATACTTCTATTAAGCTCAATAACCGCTGGCTTTGCGATAAAATGCGAGTTATTAAGCAGCTTTACTGTCCTCATCAACATGCGTTGTATAATCGCAACTGGAGCTTCAGGACTACTATCAATAACTCTCGCCAAGCATAAGGCAGCACCAGACTGCACATACTTATTCTGATCACCAATAGCTTCAAAAAGAGGTTTCACCAAGGAAACAAAAACACCAAAGTTCTGGTCTTCATAACAACTCATCTTGGAAGCCAAAACACCCATTGTCTCAATACACGCATCTCTCACAACAGAATCAGGATCCTTAAGCCGCTTAACAATACTAGAAACCATCTTACCAAGATATGGACCAACAAGTCCCTCATGAAACCTAGCTAAAGTCCCCATCAACCTAATACACTCTTTCCTCACAGCACTCTTCTGCTCAGAATCAGTATCCAAAATACAAGAGAGAAAACATGAAACCTTATCCGGTGCCAAATGCTCAACAGTTTTCTCAAGCTCATCAACTCCTCTCTGATATGTATCTCTATCTGCTAACTTGTTTAATGCAATAACAACCTTCTTCTTCAGCTCAAAAATCACTTGTTGTGTATTAGTATTAGCCTTCATGTTTCCTCCTCTTCCTTTTACTTGCATGTTCGTCTTCATAATCCTTCCTCAAATCCAATAACTGCAACAAGGAATTAGAATTGAGTCTGAGACATGTAGCTCAAGGATCTGGTGAATCGAAGAAGCAAATTCAAATCTCTCCCTAATTCGCTCTATAATTGGAAAGAAGAAGATGATAATAACCAAAAAACAACAGCGAATTCGAAATTTTCTCTACTCTAAACAAAATCGAATCTCTACTTAATTCGCTCTAAAATTGGATAGAAGACGATGATAATAACCAAAAAACAACAGCGAATTACTCTAAAGTAACGATTCAACCATTTTCTTCATCGCGCATTACTCTAATTCCAAAGAACAACACAGAAAAATGCAGAGAAAGTGAAAAATTAAGGGGAAGAGAGAGTAGCGAAACATACTCTGAAGCATCAGTGGGATAGTGGTGAGTGAGAAGCCATGAAGATAATCGCTGCTTTTTCCGGGAAAGTGATGGGAAAATCTCAGGTGGTGGAGAGAAAAAAGAGAGATTCAAAAGCAGAGAGCGAGAAGAGAGATGATTTTTGTTTTAGCAGAGAAAAGAGACGGAGTTCGAGGAGAGAGGCGCGTGTGAGTCAGTTTCTTTTGATTCGCGTGTTGTTGATTTTGATTTTTGAATCTCGCGCTCGTTGCGAGGTTTTTCGAATTTTGTTTTGTGGGGTACACTGAGATTTGGAAATTTAAACACAGAAGAGGAAAAAAAGTTTGACCGTAATAACTATTTTTTTTTTTTATCTATCTGACATGAAGCATGTTTTCAGAGATCACTGGGCCTTTTATGGGCCGGATATTTTGTAGTAACCGTACGTTTTGTTTTATCCATTTAATTTTGTTAACTATAGCTAATCCTGGGTTTCCGGGTATTCGGTTCGGTTATCGGATATTTCGGTTACTAAGTTTACTTTCTTTTTTTTTCATCAACATCAATCTTATTATTGAACTGCAGAGACAAAGTCTCGATGGAGTATGTCTGTAATTACATGAGGAGTAAAACTAGAAAAATGATAAGAAGTATGTGAAGGTAGTGCATGTTTAGCTAATGTGTCTGCTGCCATGTTGGAATTTCGTCGAACCCATGTGAAGCGACAATCCTCAAATCTTGTTTTCCAAGCCACAACCTCTCTTAGCCAATTAAAAACCGCAAAGTTTGGATTCCTGTCATTGATTGTATCGGCTACCTCTTTGTTATCTCCCTCAAAATAAACCTTCTTATGGCCTTTGCTCCAACAATTTTGCATTGCCATGACCAGAGCTTGTAACTCGCTCTCAAGAGAGTTTGTTGTTGTTATCCCCACCGCTTGTCCTGCTCCTAAGAACGTTCCTCTGTCATTTCTGATAATCCAAGCAGCTTTACTTGGCAAGTCTCTGTTGAAAGTACCATCATAGTTGCATTTTGTCCAGCCGCTAGGTGGGAGTGTCCAATTTTTTTGAATATTAACCGTTGAGGGTAGAATCTGAGTCCCGCTTGAGCTTTTTTGAACATAATCTTCTGCATCTTGCCATTCGCATGCATCTTGCTTCGCTAATCTTAGACTTTTCCGCCAGTGTATACTTTGTTGTTGGAACATAAGTGTGTTTCGACTTTTCCATAATCGCCACATGATCCATAAGGGCAACTGTCTCATATGAGATGTTCGTGCTGAGGTGTTGATATTAAAGATGGCGCGAATTTTATCGTCCCATGGAGCAGTTTGGTCGAGAAAGATGGGATTTGGGATTCTCGAGCCTCTTCATATGACTTGAGCGTAATGGCAGCGGAAGAAGAGATGATTGACCGTTTCGTCCTCTCTGCAACATCTCACACGTTTAGCATCATTAGTAATATGTCGATACCTCAAAGTTGCACCAGTAGGAAGAGAAGTAGATAGAAGCCGCCAGAAGAAGTGTTTGATTTTCGGAGCAGTTCTTAATTTCCATAGTCTTTGTTTCAAGAGAACGTTTCTAGGTGGTGGAGTCACTTGGTCTAGGGGGATGCATTGGTAACCATGGGTCCAGCCAAGCGTCGACGATTGTGCCATCACCTATACAGAATCGAAGCCCTTTCCTGACTAAATCTCTACCATGTAGGATGGATTTCCAAATAAAAGAGGCCTTCTTCCCTTGGACTGCATTTAGGATATTTGAATCATGGAAATATCGCCCTTTAAGAAGTTTTGCCATTAGACTCTCTGGATATTGAAGCATTCGCCACGTTTGCTTGCCAAGTAATGCTAAATTAAAACTTTCAAGATCCCTAAAACCAAGACCACCCTCCTGTTTTGGCAAAGCAAGACGATCCCAAGCAAACCAGTGCATACCGTGATTTTCAGCGTCTGAACCGCACCAGAATTTTGCTAGTACTCCACTAATCTCATTGCAAATCTCTTTTGTTCGCTTGTACACATTCATGGAGTAGATTGGCATAGCTAAAGCACTGCTTTGAGTAGTACCTCTTTTCCAGCTTGTGACAGATATTTCTTGCTCCAACCTTGAGTTTTTTCTTTAACTTTCTCAACAATATACCGAAACATCTCAGATTTCTTCTTATCAAACTGTTCCGGTAGCCCCAAGTATTTTCCGCCACCTCCCTCATTGTGTATTCCGAGGAGATTTCTCATTCTTCGCTTTATGTCATTGCTAACATTTTTGCCAAAGGTAATAGTTGATTTTCGCAAATTGACTGCTTGACCCGAAGCTTCCTCGTAAGTACGTAGAACCGTTTTAATGGCATGGCATGACCTATGATTTGCCATAGTAAAAAATAGAGAATCATCAGCAAAGAGAAGATGAGAGATAGATGGACCTCTTGTGGATAGTTTTATCCCTTTAAGCTGCTTGTTGATCTCGGCTTGGTTCATCATGTGAGAGAGAACTTCAGCACAAAGTATGAATATATAGGGAGATAATGGATCGCCTTGTCGGATTCCACGAGTGGGGTTGATGTGACCATGTGGAGAACCATTGATTAGAACCGAAAAGCTGACTGTAGAGATACACTTCATTATCCAAGCGATCCATGTTGAGTTGAAACCCATATGTGTCATAGTTTTTTCGATAAAACTCCACTCCAAACGGTCGTAGGCTTTTGTGATGTCTGTTTTTAGAGCCATGTAAGAATTTGCTTGACGTTTCCTTGATTTTAGGGAGTAGAACACTTCATGGGCAATGATAATATTGACTGTGATCATGCGACCTGGAATGAAAGCAGCCTGATTTTCTGATATGATTCCTGAAAGGTGTTTCTTCAGCCGGTTGACAAGTATCTTTGAAATGATTTTGTAGCTGACATTACAGAGGGCGATTGGTCGAAAGTCAGACATCTTTGTTGGGGGAACCACTTTGGGGATAAGACAGAGATTTGTATGATTATGAGCTGGATCGAATTAGTTAGTGGTGAAAAACATCTGCACTTCATCGACGATTGCCGGATTGATATCATTCCAAAATTGTTGGTAAAAATCTCCCGTAAAACCGTCAGGGCCTGGGGCCTTTGTAGGACCAATAGATAACACGGCTTCTCTTATTTCTTCTATTGTGACTCCTTTTGTTAGGTCTTCATTCATCTCATCAGTTATCTTGCTTTGAAATCCTTGAAACACAGCCTCATACGTCTCCTCAGAAGTTGGTGTGGCCGTAAAAAGCTCTGCAAAATAGTTGGTCGCGACCTCTGCAATTTCTTTGTCCCCTTTCTTAAGAATACCATCATCGTTCTGGACCGAAAGTAATCTGTTCTTATTACGCCTTGCCTTTGTAGTGTGGTGAAAGTAACACGTGTTCCGGTCTCCTGTATGTAGCCAGTGATTTCGACTTTTTAATTTCCAATAAGTCTCCTCCTCCAAGTACGCTTCATTCAGGTTTCTCCGTAAGGTTGCGATATCATGGGTAGATGTATTTCCGGTTGCAATAGCCCAATCCAGTTGAGCCTTGATAGATTTGATTCTAGTCTCGGAGTTGGTTTTGTTGCTTCGCTTCCAGGCTGAAATACTCTTACGACAGTGAACAATTTTGGAGAGTAAAATACCCTCATCATGACGTCTTGTGCCTCTCCAAGCTCGAGTAACCATCTCCTTGAAACCGTCTTTGTGAAGTAATCTACTATCATAGCGGAAGCAGCCTCGGCGTTCCTCTATCTGGTCTGAAATATATGTAACTAGAGGGCGGTGATCTGATTCGCCGAACTCCAAAAACTCTGTCTCTGAGGCAGGGAACCGGTTGTGCCATTCAGCATTCGCCATTGTGCGGTCAAGACAACATGTGACATAGTGATCTCCCCTTTGTCCAGCCCAAGAGAACCTATCTCCAGTTGATTTCAAATCTGTAAAGTTACAGCATCGAACATTCTTCTCATATCCTGAAAGGAAGCTTCAGTTCTCACTCTACCCCCCCCCCCCCC
>Ga0041059_1003064_pt1 | contig 11796 bp, 14 predicted proteins | sample AraColnosormetaG_FD_56232 | JGI IMG/M metagenome (GOLD analysis project Ga0041059, IMG submission 56232) | Arabidopsis roots microbial communities from North Carolina, USA - Col MF nosort | ecosystem: Host-associated > Plants > Roots > Unclassified | place: USA: North Carolina | collected... | reverse complement strand
TTACCTTCATGAGAGCTGACATTACTTCTTTTGATATCGATGCCTTAGTCAGGCTAACTATATGCGATGCGTCAAACATAAAATGAAATTCATCCTACCGAGAGAATCTCGCATAAAGCAATGGGAGTCATGGCTCGGATTATGATCGGTCCATCCTCAGACACTGACGTTAACGTCAGTCACAAGTCACAACACGTGTAAGATATTCCAGTTCTTAGTTTAGTTTAGAGATACGCAACAGCAAAATCTCTAAGCCACAAAGATTCAAGTAGGCCCACTTACAGAATCTTCCATAATTTGAGTTTAAATGTCGTAAACTTTTTAACCACGTCATTAGATTAGCGATGATAAAAGGAAATTCAGATTTTTTCACTCAATTCACTGATTGATTCATACTGATTGCAAATGGAAAAAGTTGTAACCCTAAATCATGATCTACCTCTGTTACACTTCCCGAATTCTCGGAAACCCTTTTCGATTCCATCTCCGATTCTTCGGATTTCGAGCTTCAAGCGTCATAAGAAACGTTCTTGTCTTGCATCGTCTTCGCGTCTAGGGTTCTATACAGAGACCAAGACCGTTTCAGAGAGCCATGGTGTGATAGTTGACAACAGTACCATCGGAAGAAGATTGCTTGGTTTAGCCGCAGCCGTTTCAGTAGCGGTTTCTTTGTCGATCTTTTGTGATTCCCCGGCACTAGCTGAGTCTCTAACGATCGCTTTCCCTGTTTCACGTGCTCGTGAGGTGATCGAGGTTTTTTCATTGAGCTCTGTTTCTCTGTTTTTAACGTCTCTGAGAAATAAAGTTTGGATTTTGATGTTTTGTTAAGGTTACTACAGTACAGAGAACTCTTGTGGAAGCTTGGGGTTTGATTAGAGAAACATTTGTTGATCCAACTTTTAATCATCAAGGCAATGTTCAGATTTTGATTTGAATTTGTGGGAGGATTTTGTAGATTATCTCTTGAGGAAAGTGTATTGATTTTGCAGATTGGGATTTTAAGTTGCAACAGACGATGGTGGAAATGTTTCCTCTAAGATCAGCAGATGCTGCTTATGGAAAGCTCAAAGCTATGCTCTCTACGCTTGGTGATCCCTTTACTCGACTCATTACCCCAAAGGTACTTGCAAATTTTGATTCTACATGAGTGTGCCCTTTAGTGTTTTTGGGCATGATTTGAAAGTTGTTCTGCATTAAGAGTTAAGACACATCTTGTGACTTGCAGGAGTACCAAAGTTTCAGAATTGGCAGCGATGGAAATCTCCAAGGTGTTGGCCTTTTCATAAACTCAGAACCAAGAACAGGTCACCTGGTTAGTGATCAAACACATCTTGAAACCCAAATAAGCTTGGTCTTTGGTCTTTTTGTTCATTTTCTGAGCATGAAGTATGTAGATCTTGTTTCATGGTAGAGCCCAATGTAGGTTGTTATGTCTTGCGTAGAAGGTAGCCCGGCAGATCGTGCTGGTATACATGAAGGCGAGGAGTTAGTCGAGATAAATGGTACATTGGTCCTTATCTTTACCAACTAGATTGCTGAAATTTGGCTATAACTCCGTTTCTTCTTTATGAGACTTTAGGTGAGAAATTAGATGATGTTGATAGTGAAGCAGCAGCACAGAAGCTGAGAGGCCGAGTTGGAACATTTGTTACCATAAAACTTAAAAATGTACTATTCGGTTACCTCTACATTCTCTTTGTTGAAAACCCTGTATAGTTGAGATAAAACCAATTAAGTTATTGTCATTTCTTGTAGGTGAATGGATCAGGGACAGATTCTGGTATTAGAGAGGTAACAGTTACCGCTGTTTCTGTTAGATGTGTTCGGGTTACTTACTAAATAAATGTCTCTCATATATGTAAAGGTCAAGTTACCTCGAGATTACATTAAGCTATCTCCAATATCCAGTGCTATAATCCCACATACAACACCTGATGGACGTTTAGCGAAGACAGGTTATGTCAAACTCACAGCGTTTTCACAGGTTAGTGTTTGTGAAACCGAAAAACAGAAGAAGATAGGCAAAATGATATCTACTTCACTGATTTGAACTTTCTGATAGACTGCAGCGTCCGATATGGAAAATGCGGTGCACGAGATGGAGAATCAGGATGTTCAGTCATACATTCTAGACCTAAGGAACAATCCGGTAAATGTCAGGTTTTGTTTTTAATGCGAATGATCGTCTCTTGATCATTTTCCGACAACTTAGCTTTTGGCTATTCCATATCAGGGAGGTCTGGTTAGAGCTGGTCTTGATGTTGCACAATTATGGCTTGACGGAGATGAGACTCTTGTGTATACAATCGATCGAGAAGGGGTTACATCACCGATCAACATGATCAATGGACACGCTGTGACACATGATCCACTTGTTGTGCTTGTAAGTACCTATATATAAGCTGACTAGGTGATCAATCAACGCAATGAAATTTCGGTTAAGTTCTGTTTTATCGGTTGTAGAAATTAGTTTGGTTCGGTTTGGTATATAAGACCTCTCCAAATTTATTTTTCGATCAAATGATGAACAGGTGAATGAAGGAAGTGCTAGTGCAAGTGAAATTTTGGCAGGTGCTTTACACGATAATGGTCGAGCTATACTTGTCGGTAACCGGACATTTGGGAAAGGGAAAATTCAAGTATGTACATTAATCAGCTTTAAACAATACAAATTTATTAATATTGATCTTATGAATTTTTTGTTGTTGTATGTTTTGTGATTTTGCAAGAGCATAACAGAGCTAAACGATGGGTCGGCTTTGTTTGTGACGGTGGCTAAGTATTTGTCTCCGTCTTTACACGAAATTGATCAAGTAGGGATTGCACCTGATGTACAGTGTACCACAGGTATGATCGATTCTTTGACCGCTGAGATAGTTGAGAAGATGAACAGTTCGGTTCCATTGCTTGAAGCAGACTCATGTGTTATGGTCGCTGAGCACGAACTTGAGGCTCGACGATCTAATGGAACAGCTTCTTGAGGGTTTTGGGCGGTTTCATCGTGAATATTTATAGGACAAGTTTATGTTGTATATATTGTGATAGTTCCATGTACAAATCTATCTGACACTTACTGTTGTTTCCTTCTATACGTAAAGTTTAGTGAATTTAGATTAGTAAAAGAGTCTTAAGGATCTTCTTTTTCTTAGATATTGTAATATTGATATACACCCAAAATAACCCAAACTGAAACTTTTCATATTATTCTCATATTGAAGTCCCCGAAGATTAGATGAAAAAGAAAAAGAAAAAACGTCATGAAAAGAAATCTGATAACCGGATGGTGATATGAAAAACTCATGTTCATGTAACAAGAAAATACAAACAGAAATGCTAAAATAAATCTAAGCCACATGTTGCAACTCTTTTCACCGTGATTGTAGTTAAATTTAACGGCGAATTAGTTATTATTGACCATCATAAGTTTTGTTACCCTCCTAATGTTCCTTAAACTTAGTTATTTTTAGGTAAATCAAAGTAAATATTACTAAAAATAACACTAGTTCCACACATATAAATTCCCGATCAACACCATCCATATTCCTCAGACCTGCAAGAACTTTAAAAAGCACAAAAACTAAATAAAAAGAAGAAAAGAAAAGCCTTTCAGGTCTCAAACAATGGAGATGAAGAAGATTGCTTGCGGTGTGCTTTTCGCTGCTGCCTCCATGACCGCCGTCATGGCTGCTGAGGAAGTCGGAGCTCCGGCACCAGGACCTGCATCCGCCGCCTCGGCTGCGTTGCCAGCTCTTGGCTCTTTGGTTGGAGCTTCCCTTGTCTCCCTCTTCAGCTACTACTTGCACTAAGCTATCTTTCATTATGTAATAACAACTCATTATGTGATCTTATTCATTTCCTATTTATTTCCATTTCACTTGTTTATTAATAAAACAGAGAAAGTAATTCAAGAATAAATTTTCTCTTCTTGATTATGTTCATTTTAATTTTTGACTACTGGTTTTTGAAATGTGGATGGTCCCTTGATTTTCAAAACTGGTTATTGGACAAATATTATAGCTTATAATAATGATTATAAAAAAATATTCAACATATTTGTAAATTAGTCATTACAAAATGTCATCAAGTGAAAAATCTTATGATTCACATTATGTTTCATAAGTTGTTGACTTAGACCAAAAAAAAGGAGAAGTTGTTGACTTTTGAAGTGACCTCGTTGACTTGATTTGTTCTTGCGTCTCCGACTCTCTTTCTTTCTTGTGTCCCTTTCTTCACAACTCACAAGACAATATTCTTTTCTGAGTTTAGAGATGTTGCGTCTGTTCAGAAAGAAGAAGAAGCAGAAGAAAGAAGAGGAGATCAATCTCCAGAAGAATGGGAGCTTACTGTTGGAAGAACTCATTGCAACTTCAGGAGGTATATACAATCCCATCCGTACGTTTTCTTCCGACCAAATCCTACAAGCTACAAATCACTTTGACTGGAACTACGTAATCTCTGAAGACAGATTCGTGTGGTACAAAGGCATGATTGAAAACAGACCCGTACTGATCAAGAAATTCCAAGACTGTTCTGTTTTCGACGCTGACAACTTTTACCGTGACATTGCTGTTTCATCTTTGATGAGTAGCCATAAGAATGTTCTCAAGCTCTTGGGGTGTTGTCTAGAGTTTCCTCGTCCGGTTCTCGTGTGTGAATATCCAGAACATGGAGCTCTAAACTGTATAAGATGTGGAAAAGAAGGCGTCCGGTCATTCCCTTGGAATGTAAGGTTGAGAATCGCCAAGGAGATTGCAGATGCTGTAGCGTATCTTCATACTGAATTCCCCAGGACTATAATCCATAGGGATTTAAAGCTTGCAAATATTTTCCTTGACGAGAATTGGTCCGCTAAGCTCTCTTCTTTCAGCCTCAGTATAGTGCTTCCAGAGGGTGAAACTGGCGTAAATGACATGGTTTGCAGGACATCAAGCTATATCGAGCCTGATTACTTTAATACAGGTTTGGTCACCGAGAATGTCGACATCTATAGTCTTGGGATCATCATGCTAATTATTTTGACAGGAAAGTCTGAATACAATTCAGAAGTCGCTGTTTATCTTCCTGTATTGCCTGTCTATGTTGGGAAGTTTCTGGAGCGAGGTTTGTTGACTGAACTCATAGACCCGTCGATATTGGACAGCACGAGTGATGACATTCCCAAGCATTCAAGACTGCAAATGGAAGCGTTCATTGAGCTTGCTTTTAGATGTGTAAGATTCAGACCAGGAGAGAACGTGCCTCGCATGATAGACGTTGCAAAAGAGCTTAAGAAGATAGAGAAACATATATGACCATGCAACCTTTTCTAATGCGACTTGAAACAGGTCTATCTATTATACAGGCTTAGTAGTGAAAATTGCAATCACTGTATCTTGTTTTTGATCGAGCTTTTATTAAATATGTTGTATGTAAGAATCTGAGTTTCCTTGCTACACAATGCAAGAATTGTTTACTTAGATTTATATAGTCCAAGCAACTGATACCTCTTCTTTTGGGCACCAAAGATGCTCCTATCTTCAGTCATGTTCTTGTGATGCCTACTCCGCGAAGATATCTCAATATCCAAAAAGTTCCTTGCGGATCTCTAGCTAGAATTTTTCAATGATGCTTCAATCTGCTTGAGTTCTTTAGCTACTTGGATCATCTTTGGTCTGTCTTCATCTCTCTCCTTACAGCATCTCAAAGCCAGCACCACACATGCTTCCACTTGCAACCTTTGACCACTTGTGATATCTTTCATCAACCTCGGATCTATCACTTCATCAAGCTTCCCATTCTCACATAACTCTCTCACTAAGCTAAGAATACCTTGGAGATCTCCATCAGAAATAGTCATGATAGCCGGTTTACCAGTAATAATAACCAGCAAACAGATTCCAAAGCTGTAGACATCTGTATATTCAGTCACAAAACACGTCTTATGATATAATGGATCGATGTACCCAAATGTTCCTAGAACCCATTCAGCTTCTATTCTCGATTTTCCCTCAGGTAGAGATATTGAGAAGGATAAATCAGACAACTTTGCGGTCCAATTCTTGTCCAAGAAAACATGCATCGGTTTAACATCTCTATGTATGATGATCTTAGGGAATGCCGTGTGAAGATAAGTCACCGCATTAGCAATCTCTTTCCCAATCTTCAACCGTACACTCCACGGCAATAAAGATTCTTCACCATTAACTATAACACCTCCTCGCTGATTCATAGCTCCATGTTCTGCAAATTCAAACACAAGAACCGGAAAAGGAAACTCGAGACAACATCCTAAAAGTTGAAGAAAGTTACTGTGATTACTCATCCGAGCAGACAAGACAATGTCGTTGTAAACCTCTTTAACTCTATGTCGTTTTCCTGTAATCTCATCCTCTGAGAATCTCTTGATCATGTAAGATCTATCTTCAATTTCACCTCTATACCATTTATAGTATACATCTTGCGAGACAAAACAGCTAGAATCGAAATTGTTGGTGGCTTTCAATATCTGCTCAGGAGAAAAACTGCGAATAGGAATGGATTTACCGTTACAATCAGCTACAAGTTCTCTTAAGAAGATGCTTCCGTTATCCAAGAACCACCTCTTCGCCTTGTCCTTTTCCTTCCTTGTCCCAGATCCAGATTTCAGATACTGCTTCTTCATTAGTTCCTTTACCAAAGTATCAACCTTTTGTTGGCGAGATGAATAAAGAGGACACCTTTCTTACCTAAAAGCTTCTGAAGTGTCAAAAGCCATTTCTTTTCTGATCCCAAACGACTCTCGGTTGAAAACGGTGTGTCATAAGAAAGGAAGAAGCAATAAAAAGTCTTGGGTCAAGTTTCTGGGCCTATAGAAAAATAAAGCCCAACTAAAAGCTCATAAGGTGGGAAAACAATATAAGCCCATCCAAAAGATAATAAGGTGGGAACACAAAATAAGCCTAACCAAAAAGTTTTCTACGACAGGCTGATGGATAACAGTTTGTATGGGATGTGAGGAGTCCCTATCAAAACACGTCAATGGTTGGAATTTGTTTCCAAATTTCAAATCGGGAAGAGTAGTAACTCAACATCTTGTATGCATTCAGATATTAAGTCTTTCTTGTTCAAAGAGGAAAACTGAAACAACAGTATTTGTTTGATGAAATCGATGGTGAAGAAGTTGAAGCAGAGTCTGAGATCTGGATCGTTAGAGAAAAGGAAGGAAAAGGAAAAAGACATTCAGGAAGAAAAGTGGTTCTTAGACAACGGAAGCATCTTCTTGAAAGAACTTATTGCTGATTGTAACGGTAAATCCATTCCTATACGTAACTTTTCTTCTGACCAGATCTTGAAAGCTACAAGTAACTTCGGTTCCAGTTGTTTTGTAACCGCAGAGGGGTTTTATGTATGGTACAAAGGTATCATAGAAGATAGATCTTACATGATCAAGAGATTCTCTGAGTATAAAGTTACTCAATACAGAGTAGCAGAGGTTTACAACGAAATTGTCTTGTCTGCTCGGATGAGCAACCACAACAACTTTCTTAAACTTATAGGATTCTGTCTTGAGTTTAGTCTTCCGGTTCTTGTGTTTGAATATGCAGAACATGGAGTTTTGAATCACAGAGGAGGTGTTATAGTCAATGGGGAGGAAGTTATATTGCCTTTGAGTTTAAGGTTGAAGATTGGAAAGGAGATTGCAAATGCTGTGACTTATCTTCACATGGCATTCCCCAAGATCCTCATACATAGACACATTAAGCCAAGGAATGTTTTCTTGGACGAGAATTGGACCCCAAAGTTGTCTGATTTCTCTATCTCTATAAACCTCCCTGAGGGAAAATCAAGAATAGAAGTTGAATGTGTTCAGGGAACAATCGGGTACCTTGATCCAGTATATTATACCACGAAAATGGTGACGGAATATACCGACGTGTACAGCTTTGGAGTCTTCTTGATGGTTATTCTCACTGGTAAACCAGCACTTGCATCCACTAGCTCTGATGGGGACTACAAACATATTGCTAGCTACGTGAAAGGCTTTCATGAGAATGGGCAGCTTGATGGAGTAATAGATCCTAAGGTGATGGAAGACATTACAAGTGCTCAAAAAGTGCATGTGGAAGCGTGTGTGGTGTTGGCGCTGAGATGCTGCGAGCTGAGAGATGAAAACAGACCAAAGATGATCCAAATAGCTAAAGAACTCAAGCAGATTGAGACATTATTTCGGAGATCATAGCTACAGATCCTCTCTGGTATTGTACTATAAAGCCAAGTTCCAGACTATGGAGTGAAAGAGATTTACAATGACATTGTCTTGTGTGACCGCATGAGCAATCGCAGCAACTTTCTCAAGCTATTAGGATGTTGTCTCGAGTTTCCTTTTATGATTCTTGTGTTTCAAGATGCAGAACTTGGAGTTATGAACCATCGAGGAGCTATTAAGGTTAATGGGGAGGAAACTTTACTGCCGTGGAGTTTGCAAATGCATTGACTTATCTTCAGATGGCGTTTCCGAAGATCATCATACACAGAGATGTTAAGCCAGTGAGGATTTTCTTGGATAAGAACTGGACCGCAATGCTGACCAATTTATCGTTTTCCAATCTCTCTTCCTGAGGGAAAAACAAGAATTGAAACTGAAAGAGTAATGGGAACAGTAGGGTACCTGGATCCATCCACGAAGTTTGTGACGGAATATACAGACGTGTACAGCTTTGGAGTCTTTTAGATGGTTGTTCTCACTGCTAGACCAGCTCTTGTCTCTGCTGGATTTGATGGGGAATACAGAGGTATTACTGGCTATGTGAAAGGCTTATACGAGAATGGGAAGCTCGATAAAGTAATTGATCGAATGATGTTCAAAGACAATACAAATGGTCAAAGATCACAGGTGGAAGCATGCGTTGTACTTGCGTTGAGATGCTGTGAGGAAAGAGACGAAGACAGACCGAAGATGATCCAAGTAGCTAAGGAACTCAAGCGGATTGAAACATCACTGAAAGGTGTTAGCTAAATACCTCTTCTCTGTTCTTGGACTGTGAAGTCAAAAATGAAAAGAAAAAAAATCTTTCTGTAGTGTGAACTCAGATTTGTACATATAGCTATAACTCAGAGAAACTCGGAGACACATATAACTTGAACATTGACATTTGACCTTCCATGAATGTAGTGTGTTTTTCTATTTATGCTTGCCCTATAATGCCTAAAATGAAACATCTTCTACAATTACCAATATGTATTTCTGCATTTATGTATCTATTTGGCTTGGATTCTTAATGCATTTTCCTGTTAAAAGTAAAAGTGGTTCTTGTTTTCATGATAAGTTATGTCTATGATATACCTTGCATGAAAACTCAGCTGGAAGTAGATGTGATATTGGGCATTGTAAACCATCTTTGTAAGTTCTGAAACTAATAATGCAGAGCTTTGCAGTTTCATTATGACGCCATCAGGGCCAAACTGAAATCTAGCCATACATAACAACAAAAATACTAGAGAAAACTGAAAAACAGAGAAAGACCATATATAAGCATAGGCTTTTAGACAACTCTACACAAAGTAGACTTTGTTTGGGTCGGACATAGAGGCTTTCACAAGTCTTTCTAACCCCTTAAACTCTTTGGCATCCTTCAGGTCCACAATCATATGCGTTCCAAACTTTCAAAAGTAATAAATTTGAAACTTGGCTATACAGTCTAAGAGTAGAGCTGATCTCTAGCTAGGATCTCAAAACATGATGTTCAATCCGCTTGAGTTCTTTAGCTACCTGAATCATCTTCGGTCTGTCTTCTACCCTCTCCTCGCAGCATCTCAGTGCAAGTAAAACGCATGCTTCCACCTGCAATCTTTGAGCACTTGTCATCTCTTTCATTATCATAGGATATACTATTTCATTGAGCTTCCCATTCTCAGCTAAGCCTTTCATATATCCAAGAATACCTACAGGATACCCATCAGATCCGGTGAAGTAAACCGATATACCAGTGATAACAACCATCAAAAAGACTCCAAAGCTGTACACATCCGTATATTCTGTCACAATTCTAGTTGCAAAGTATAATGGATCAAGGTAACCATATGTACCCAGCACGTCTTCCGCTTCTATCTGTGATTTTCCCTCTTCCAGCGATATTGAGAAAGATAAATCAGACAACTTTGCAGTCCAATTATTGTCCAAGAAAACATGCAGTGGCTTCACATCTCTATATATGATGATCTTAGGAAACGCCATGTGAAGATAAGCCAAGGCATTTGCAATCTCCTTCCCAATCTTCAACCTCAAACTCAAAGGCAATAAAGACTCTTCACCGTTAACCGTAATACCTCCTCGGTAATTCAAAACTCCATGCTCAGCAAATTCAAACACAAGAACAGGAAAAGGGAACTCAAGACAACATCCTAGTAGTTTAAGAAAGTTGTTGTGGTTGCTCATACGAGCAGACAAGACAATGTCTTTATAAACCTCACTTACTCTGTAATCAGTGACTTTATACTCAGAGAATCTCTTGATCATGTAAGATCTATCTTCGATTACACCTTTGTACCATATGTAGAACCCTTCTTCAGCTACAAAACAGCTTAAATCGAAATTCTTGGTGGCTTTACGAATCTGGGAAGAAGTAAAGCTACGTATAGGAATGGATTTACCATTACAATCAACGATGAGCTCTTTTAAGAAGATACTTCCATTCTCTAAGAACCATCTTTCCTTCTTCATGCTTTTTTCCTTCTTTTTCCAGGACCCAGTTCTCAGATTTTGCTTCAATTTCTTCACCATCGATTCCATTCAACAAATAGCGAAAATCCTGGGCGAAAGATCTGATTTTTTCTAACTTCAACTGAAAATCCACTCTTTAAACTTTCTGGGTGCATTACAAAGACAGCACCTTTTCCCGGCTTGAATACAGAAGACAAAACCCATCGTTGAAAATTCCACAGAACGAAATGATAGACTCCTACCTTCTAGAACAGTGAGAGTGAGGTTCGGCAATTGACTTGGTCAGAGAGTAGGACTTGTCTCTCTTACTGTTGTGGTTGATTGGTTTTTCTGATTCAATTTTGTGGTTGGTTTAATCAGAGGATTGTGAAGAGCTGATTTCCGGTTTAATGGTTTGGTGATGAACCGGAATTGAAGAGGCAAAGGAAACCTTCTTTCCGTGGGAGAGGGTCTTCTGTCCTTCAAAAACGGTCATTGCTCTTGTAAGTTGTGATTTGTGAATTGTAACAGAAAAGTTGAAAGAGATACTTCATTGTTAGAGGCTTAGAGCTAGATCTTGTATCTGTAACCTCGTACGTATTCTAGTGAATTTCCGGATCTATTTTGGCTGATTGATCTTGCTGAATTTTCATCTTTCTTTTGAGCTGAATCGAGTTGTTCTTCAGAGAGATTGAGAGTTTGTGAGTTTGCATTTGTTGTGAATTGAACTCAAATCGCAACTTTGTCAAAGTGTCTTAAGTCCGACCCAAATAAAGTCTACTACTAAAGCAAATTTCTTTGTATAGTGTCTAAAACTAAATAAGCAAAATGCTTTTGCAATTTTTACATGTTATGTTAAGCAGTTGCCTCTTAGTCAAAAACAAGAACAATGTAGTGTTGAATCTGAAGCAGAGAGTCTGCAATTTTGAAACCCATGTCGTAATATAGAAATTTCATTTTTGCCGCCAAAAATAGAAATCGGTTATAAAAAGAAAGCATTCAAGCCAAAATTTCAAATATATATATGCTTATAGGAGGATTAAGCTTAGAATCATCTTTGGTCTGTCTTCATTCCTCTCCTCGCAGCATCTCAGTGCCAACTCAAGAATCAAACAGAAACAAAAAAAAAAAAAAAAAAA
>Ga0041059_1003063_pt1 | contig 11799 bp, 17 predicted proteins | sample AraColnosormetaG_FD_56232 | JGI IMG/M metagenome (GOLD analysis project Ga0041059, IMG submission 56232) | Arabidopsis roots microbial communities from North Carolina, USA - Col MF nosort | ecosystem: Host-associated > Plants > Roots > Unclassified | place: USA: North Carolina | collected... | reverse complement strand
ATTCGACCTAATTTTTTTTTTTTTTTTTAAATTTCAAGAATTATTATGTACTCGTATAATATTCAAAATACTAATTGTTGATTAATGTATGTATAGGATGTATAAATGTAATCATCTTTAATTTAACAAAATAGAATGTCCTAAACAAACATTGTAACAGGCTAAACACACGCTAGCATTAATATCATCCGCATTGCTGTCAAATACGTGTGGAGCTATACAAATATAAGAATCATATTTAACTATGTGTTAATTTTTTATTTTTCATTTTTTTGTTTGTCTATCAAATATTAACAAATTTGATTCGATTTACTTCAGGAAGTCTTCGTTGTGCGACGGAGCACTTGGAACCACTAACGTCGAAAAATGTGGTCGACCAGCCGGAATAGCCTTCAACACGAAAACAGGTGATCTTTACGTCGCAGATGCTGCATTGGGTCTCCACGTCATCCCTCGCCGTGGGGGTTTGGCTAAGAAGATCGCCGACAGTGTCGGCGGCAAGCCCTTTTTGTTTCTTGACGGGCTTGACGTAGATCCCACTACCGGCGTCGTCTATTTCACTTCCTTCAGCTCAACATTTGGCCCTAGGTACAGTTTTATTTTTCCCTTCTATACGTAAATATATAAATACACTTATCATATAATTTATGAACAAAGTAAATATTTCTATTTTAATATAAAAATCATCTTAAATGATTTTTTTCCCTTTCTAAGTTTTGTTTTTTAATCAAATCGAAAGTTTTTTTTTGTTGCTGTGATCACTCAATAAAAAGCTTATAGTGTATTTCTTTAGTTAGAGCCAAATTAATTTTGATGCTTTTTGTTCTAATTACGAATTACGATAAACCATTTTTTAACATTTTCATTTGAATCGGTTAATTAATCAAATGATATTACTTAATTACTAATATTGATTATGATGCATATGCAGGGATGTGTTGAAAGCAGTGGCAACAAAAGACTCGACCGGTAAGTTCTTCAAATACGATCCATCAAAAAAGGTCGTGACTGTATTGATGGAAGGTCTTAGCGGCTCAGCCGGATGTGCCGTTAGCTCAGATGGTTCATTCGTGCTGGTTGGTCAGTTCACAAAAAGTAACATCAAGAGGTATTGGATCAAAGGATCCAAAGCTGGTACTTCTGAAGACTTCACCAACTCGGTCTCGAACCCTGACAACATCAAGAGGATCGGTTCTACTGGAAACTTTTGGGTTGCTTCGGTCGTGAACTCAGCCACCGGACCGACAAACCCTTCGGCGGTTAAAGTCAGTTCTGCCGGTAAAGTGCTTCAGACCATTCCCCTAAAAGACAAGTTTGGGGATACTTTGGTTAGTGAAGTTAACGAATACAAAGGACAGCTTTACATCGGAGCTCTTTTTGGTCCTTTCGCCGGAATTCTTAAGCTTTAAAGTGAACATGTTATTAGTATGGGTTAGAATTAAAGTGATTGAATCGAAATAAATATGGTTACAAAGTCTTGACGGATCAATGTACGCTCATGTTGATTCTGTTCAAATAAATATGATTTTTTTTAAAGATGGTTACAAATTTCAAGAATTAATTTGTATAACCTAATCTCTGCTCTTATGCAATCTTCAACATTCTCCTCAGCTAAGGAAATGGCAGAAATTGAGAGAAAGGCTACGAAGAAGATAATATTCTTCATTGAGCTCTTCATTATTGTTTCTAATAGGGAAGTACACACATATATATATATATATATATCTTCGAGATTAGCTGAAACGTACGTTTAAGACTTGAAACTTGTTTGATATCATTTTCGTTTTATTTATGAATGTTTGACTTTAAAGATGTTTCATCGGTTTCTTTAGTTTCATTCAAATGAGATTCAGTACTAGTGTCGGAATCATCTGAGAGAGCTGAGGTAATCTTTAAGCATATCAATGATGGGAGTTGCTAAAGAATCTCGGCCAAGTTGCTGAAACATGATTCCGTCCATACGAGCTTGAACTCCCTCGGTGATTGTTAATTCGTCGAGCAGTCCTTTTAATGTTCTGTCAACTCCAATCACCGAGCTTCCTATACCGCTTAAGATATCTGGTAGTGATGTAGAAGGTCTTGAAAGCTCAACAAGAGTTACCTGTATTTACCACAAGCAAAAGCCAAAAATCATATATCATCTACTTAATGCCTTCTCAAGTTTTAAAGATTTGTTACAAAGATGAGTTCACTGAAGTAAAAGAGAGTTGAGAGGCCAACCTTCTTATTAAGAGGAATATTAGCTTTCTGCTTAGCAATGGCTATAGCTCGGGACAGCCCACCGACAGCATCTATTAGACCACGAGAATGAGCATCCTTACCGGTCCACACTCTGCCCTGTGCAACTTCTTCCATCTTGTCGACCTAGGAACATGGTAAGAATAAATATTTAGTCTTGAAAAAGCATAGGAATACAAGAAAGAAAACAAGATTGGAACAAATACAGGCATCGATCTTGATAAGGCTGCTTTATCTCGGAAAAGCTGGTATGCATGCTGTGCAGACTTCTCAAACAGTTCTGCTTCCTCTGGCCTGTTAGCATACATTTGTTATTATAGTGAATGAAAGGAACCTATAGGTTCTTACAAGAGTAGTTTCGAGAATCGAAATTGACAAAAAGAGAAAAACCAAATTGGCATCAATTGGGTGACAAAGAAGTCTTAGACGGTTAGAGCCTAACTAAGTAAAATCGTTGTAATAAACAGAGTGAGGTCACTCACTTTAAAGGTCTTTCCTCAGCCCCCAGAAGCTCAGCATATTTTCCTCTAGATATAGTTTCCTTGTTGAAGCCAATCTTTTCATATAGTTTGGCCAAGGTAAATCTTGCTGCAACAAGAAGAACAAACAGAAGCAATCAAGCATGGCGACTGGGTGAAAGAGATAGTTGTACAAAGATTCAGAGCACAAAACTTTCTCTTTGGTAAGTAGAAAAAGAAAGATCACCAGTGACAACTCCAATTGAGCCAGTTAATGTCAAATTTTCAGCAACAATGGCGTTTGCAGCCATTGCCATGTAGTAGCCTCCACTTGCTGCCACATCTGACATTGACGCAATGACGGGTTTTGTTTCAGCCAGTAGTTTGATCTCCCTCCACATTCTGTATACCATTATGAATAATGAAGATTATAATAAAGCCTAGAAGGATTTCCAAAGCTATTAAATTCAAATCCACACATGACCTCTAGGCTAGATAGATATCGTATTTGCAAGTTACTAGATGCTCAATATAGCATTCTTAACCCATTCTCTTGATTTAAAAGATAGCGCTTCAACTTCTAACCTCCATTGACGAAAAATATATAAAAGTAATGGGTCTGAGTGTATCATGTTAGAAGGTGAACCAAACAATTCAAGAAATGTTAAATCATACGAGTATATTGTAGGTAAAATCATACAGCACTGACAATCAATATAACTACTTACAAATCAGAAGCGAGAGCATCACCTCCTGGACTGTCAATTCGGATGATGGCAGCCTTATATTTTTTGGACTCTTCAAAAGAAAGAGGAAATAAAGTTCTGAGCTGCTATTGACGAACACAACAGCACACTAGTAGATGAAAACGTAATAAACAGACCTACCTCTAACACTGCGGATCTTCTCAATTAGTTGTTCTGCTATGATAGCTGAACCAGGAGTGCTTAATGGACCCTTAACCCGAGAAATGCTTCCCCCTGCTCTAATAATAGCTATTTGGTCTCGGCCGCCAGTTAGACCAAGAGTCCACTTCTTAACACCTGAGTATTTCCTGCATAAAGTATTTCAATCGAGAATATCTTCATGTTACTGTAAAATTGATAAAACCGCATGAAGCAATAAGCGAAGTAAAACAATATCCAAAAATCTTTCCTGGAAAGTTTACATACAAGTTTATAAAAAACAGAAAACTTAAAAGTTTATGAAGTACGCATAGCATCATTTACTATAAAATTGCCAAAATTTAATTCCTCCCACAATGAGAAACAAAGAAGAAGACATATCTATCCTACACTTTGTTGAATTACGATTTCGAGTCTGTACGGCTACAGACTCTAAATCACACTAATTCTAAATCAAGATTACCCACCAATGCAGGAACCAACTAGGAACCATTATGTATACAATACCTAATAGTATAAGGCTTGCGCCAAGAGTACTGCAAAGATAATAGCTCTAGATTCAGTAAGCCTCAATTTGACAATTCCATATAGTAAGAATCATTTACTTGTAATCAACAGTAGGAAGCTTTTTGTCTTTCTCGACTCCAAGCCTCTCTTTCAGCATCGTTATAACCTGCAGGTACATTCAAAGTAATTTATATAGATCAGCAGGAGTTCTGGGCCGGAATCTAATTCCCTTTGTATAGATTTATAGGGGAATCTTTATAAGTATGATAACTAATCCATCCCAATATTTTGAGAGTATACCAAAAGATCCACAAGGAAAAAAGTTCATGATAAAGGACTGAATAACAAGAATCATCACTCCTGGCTTCTGGGATTACATAGAAGGTACTGAATCTAATCTACATAAGAGAATAGAAATGGTATTACCTCATCATCATAGCGAATATCCTTTATCAGCCCCGCTTCCTTGAGCTTTTCGATTTCGTAAACTCCTTGATTGATGAAATTTTCAACATCTTCTCGCTTTTTCCCTGCATAGTTCTAAGCAGAAGCCATTCAGGAGAACTAAAATGTTATAACCATAACAACATTGTGAACAAATCTAGCACCTGTTGCGTCAGAAACACCATCCAGCCAATTTGAATATATGTTATCAAGAAGCACACTCAGCATCTCATAATTTTCCTCAGATATACTTTTGCGAGAAAGCTGATCTCCAGCACTTTTGTATTTTCCAATCCTTTGTACTTGAGGTTCAATCCCCACTTTTTCGAAGACACCTACATTTTTGAAAAATAACTAGTTCACGATAAATGTGCCAATTACTGCTTTGTAAAATTGTAATTATTGAAATCCGATTAAGGACCTTTGATAACGAGAACAGGGAAGTGAGATATGATCACATTAAATTACAAAAGAGGCCGAGTAGCGGTTCAACAACAGCTTTCTCAACAAATGAAGGATGGTCCGCACACAGTATGAGTGCATAAGATTTCATTGAACGATATTTAATGACCACTTTTGAAGTGAGAAATTGAGCCAAAGAAGACAATCCCTTACCGCCAAGAAAAGATGCTTGAACAGTCAAACCATACAGAAAGGAATAGGCACTAGGTGGGGCAAAGAGCTCGTTGCATGCACATCCAAGATAGTACTCCTTTAGCCCACAAATGCTGATATATCCAACAATGAATTTACCTAACAAGATGTGTATGATTAGGTCACAGGAAGCATGTATGAACACAATTGGAAAATTATAAACTCTGATATTCAATAGATAATGTAGATTCAGGAGTAACCTGATTTCTTAAAATTCAAGATATGCCTTCTAATTTCTTCAACCTTTCCCCACCCACAACTCAAAGGATCAATGTGAAGGTAGACTCCAGCAATACGAGGATCATATGCCGCTTTCACAAAATTTTCTGAGAGTTGAGGCAGAGAAAGCCCAGAATTGAAACGGCTCTTTAGCTGATCAGAGATCTGAAAAATGGAGAAACAAAAATCCAATTTCAACCTAACTGTAGATCATACAGAGAGGATATAACAAGAACCCCAATAAGGATTCTACTCGCAAAGGAGATCATAACAACAGAAAATTTGAATGTAGCCTTCCGAGTCAACTAAGTTCACTATAAATGCTACCGGAACCACAAATTTACAGTCCTACTACTAAAATCAGCGTCTAAGAACGAAACCTGGCCGCGCAATGTCATGGTCAAGACGCTTCCCTTACGAACACGCTGCCATGGATAAGCAAATAACATCCGAAACTTCACAACAAAAATCTCCCACGCGTTCCTATTCTCATACTCCATTTCTCCGGTCGGATAGTCCTCATCTTTTTTCCCAGAAACTCCATCCAGCAGCTGTTCCTGTTTCTCTTTCTCCATCTCCGCCGAGGAAGCAGGTGAATCGTCGAAGGCTCGAGCCGAGAATCTCCGATTGTACGGAGAATGAAGACGAGGTCCGATATGGGAAAATTGGGGATTCACGAGGAGAGGTCTTCTGTATAAAGCCGCTGCGGAGACCAGTGATCTACTACTACTGCTGCTAAACCTAGGTATTACATGAGGCGCGTGAAGAAGAAGTAGCTTCGCCATTGTTTCTCTCTCTCACCTGCGGAATTTTCCAGTGCGAAGAAAAAGAAAAAAGGTGAAGAAGAAAGAGATTGAGTTTCTTCCACGTCGTCACTGCTTCACCGTGAGTGACGTGTGACGGTCAAAGTCATTACGTGGACTAACGGCTCGCAATGGTTCACTAATCCAATTTCGGTTTCGTTCGGTTCATCGTAAATAAGAGCAATATGAACCAAAGTATAAACCAAATTTGGTTTAATTTATATCGTATATGTCTCGGTTCGGTACAAAGATGGATAAACCAGGTGACTCAATCAATAACCGAAGAAAATTCAATTTTCAAATGAATCTGGTATGAGTGGTTTACTGTTTGATTTCTCTAGTGATTTCTGGTAAAGCTTCCGTCTTCCTCCTTCCATCATCTTCTTACTCTCATTGACTGCTACGAAAATATCTCTCCAACTATATTCTTACTATCGCTTCTGGGTTTCCCGAAAATATGGAATAATCTCCGGCGACGTTTTTCCCCAATTTGACTCTTCTTCCGTTAGGTGAAGTTTGTTTAAAGATTCTCGCTTTTTCGTCTCTAATTTGTTTACGATCAGATTCGAAATGTTATCTGTTGAGTATTTGTTTGATTTTTCGTATTGATCGTGTAGCCAAGTGTTTTAGAAGTCGTGTTGCAGTAATATTAAAGCTCAAATCTTACATTTGGAGTGTGTGCATGTCAATTATTTCCACAGCTTCTGATGAATATTGATCGATCTTGTTAAATTGAATGAAATTTCTGCTCATGCTTTGATTTGATTAGACTTATATCGTGGATTGATAGGTAACTGTTCGTATTGATCTAAAAAAAACATTTTTTGCTCACTCGTATGAAATTAAAAATCTCAAATTCTTGTCTTTGTCTGAAATTTGTAGCTTCCAGATATTCTTCTTCATTTGCAACTTTGAGGCAATGGCGCTCGATAGTTCTGTTGCTCTGTCACCTCGCCGGCGGCATGGCTTGTTGCGAGATCAGGTTCAGCTTATAAAAAGAAAGGACTCTGGAAGATATGAGATAGTTCCAATAGAGGATCCATTGTCTTTTGAAAAAGGTTTCTACGCTGTTATTCGTGCTTGTCAATTATTGGCTCAGAAGAACGATGGGCTCATTTTGGTTGGGTTAGCTGGTCCTTCTGGAGCTGGCAAAACCATTTTCACTGAGAAGATTCTCAATTTTATGCCTAGTATTGCTATCATTAACATGGACAACTATAATGATGGTACTCGTGTTATCGATGGAAACTTTGATGGTATGCACCTCTATGTTTCACCCTTCTGGATTCTGGTTATGGATTTATTCAATCATTCCTTTCTTATGTATATATAATCTGAATATAAAGAACATTTGCGATTCTGTTATATTTTGTTACAGATCCAAGGTTGACTGACTATGATACACTTCTTGACAATATACATGGTCTAAGGGATGGAAAACCTGTTCAGGTTCCAATATATGACTTCAAGTCGAGTTCTCGAATAGGTTACAGGTATATATATTCTTCGTTGGTGCATTTACTACTATTTCAAACTTGTGGACAGACGGCGTTATACTTGAATTCCTGGGAACCACTTGTTAGTTGATAAGAGCTACACAGCTGCAATGACTTATCAGTTTCTTCGTGCTTTGTATAGAACGCTTGAGGTGCCTAGCTCTCGCATTGTTATTCTAGAAGGCATATATGCTTTGAGTGAGAAGCTACGGCCTTTGCTAGATCTTCGTGTCTCTGTCACTGGTGGAGTGCATTTTGATCTTGTTAAGCGTGTTTTGCGGGACATTCAACGTGCTGGCCAGGAACCTGAAGAAATAATCCATCAGATATCTGAGACGGTTTTCATGCTAGTCTTTGCTATCTTTTATTTTTTAGCCCAGATTAATCACCCTTGCTGTCATGCCTGCTGTTTGGAGTTGCTTCAAATATGGAAAAAACATGAAACGATGTCTCCTACTCCTACTGGATGTTTTGAGTTTTTTTTTACAGTAAAATTTTGCTTATGTTTTTTTCTCCAACCAGGTTTATCCTATGTACAAGGCGTTTATTGAACCTGATCTGAAGACAGCTCAGATTAAGATCCTTAATAAGTTCAACCCATTCAGTGGCTTTCAGAACCCAACATATATTTTAAAGGTTACAGAATTTATATTGTTCATAAGTGTAGTATCGTAGCATATTATATAATCTGCAACTAGCTATAGCAGCAATACTTTCCCGGTTGGAGTGATTTTTGTTATCTTACTGTAGTCATCAAAGGCTGTAACACCCGAACAAATGAAGGCAGCTCTATCTGAAGATTTCAAGGAACGTACAGAGGAAACTTATGACATCTATCTGTTACCACCAGGCGAGGATCCTGAAGCATGCCAATCATACCTCAGAATGAGGAACCGAGATGGAAAATACAATCTCATGTTTGAGGTTTGGCCAATACCTGTCCAGACTAGTTTTTCTTCTGTAAACACCATATCATATCAAAGCTGAACGAATGGTTTATTAATTTGATGAATGATTACCGTTCTATGTGTTCTTAGGAGTGGGTTACAGATCGTCCATTTATTATATCACCCAGAATAACTTTTGAAGTTAGTGTTCGTCTTCTTGGAGGATTAATGGCACTGGGTTATACCATTGCAACAATCCTGAAAAGAAAGAGTCATATCTTTGATGATGACAAGGTAATTGTGAAAACTGATTGGTTGGAACAACTGAATCGGACATATGTACAGGTAAGATCTGCTTCTCTTATGTCTCTCAAAACGTATATACTGTCTTTAGAGTGGTATTTTGACATTAATGATCAAGTTTGTCCAACTCTATTTTGAAGGTACAAGGTAAAGACCGTACCTTTGTCAAAAATGTGGCAGACCAACTTGGACTGGAAGGTTCATATGTTCCACATACATATATTGAACAGATACAGCTGGAGAGGCTTGTGAATGATGTTTTGGTATGAGTTGTTTTTAACTTTTTAATACACACAGATCCGGTTGATTTTGTCATGATGGTAATTTGATATGTTCCCTGGTCATGTTACAGGCTTTGCCAGATGACTTAAAAACAAAACTTAGCTTAGATGATGATACAGTTTCTAGCCCTAAAGAAGCCCTCTCAAGAGCTTCTGTTGATAGTAGAATGAAATATCTTCACGGGTATCCTCTCGTTCCTTCTCCATGATTGGCAAAATCTGAGATAGAGTTTAAGAATAGAGACAACATATGTTAAGCCACGGAATCACCTGACTTGTGTAATGATTGCACGTTTTAACAGCGGCGTATCAAAGTCTTACACAAACCCAAGACACAAAGTCTTGCCTAACTTGACAAGACTTGCTGTTAACAATAGAATGTTAGATGCCAGAGCCCCTGCTTCACCGGCCACTCTTCCAAATCAGGTAATGTGGACTCTATGTTTCCCCTGAGATCTTTCAAATCTATAGTTCTGTTGTTGCAAAGTGATACTTTGGCTTACAATTAAATCAAATGTATGGTGTTGTTCTATAGGGTTTTATCACTCAACTTTCAGACCAAATATCAACACTGAACGAGAGGATGGATGAATTCACATCCCGCATTGAAGAGTTGAATTCCAAGATCCCGAACAGGATAGCTCCTTCAGGTAGTCAACATAACTTGGCTTTACCAATCGAAAACGGTAATGGGTCTGTCTTATCATTCTCCGCATCCGCATCTCAGCTCGTAAGGGAATCTCCTCTGATGGAAGAGGTATGTTTACCAACTCTCCAAAATCAAAATCACATATGCTCAGTTCTATTATTGATTGCTTCACTCCAATAGACAACAACAGAGCATCAGATGCATCAAAGAGAGCTTTAGACTCGATAGAAGTATGAATATAAGATAGAGATCTAGGCTCACGATTTGAAATATAAATCATTTCTCTTCGTGACTTTATAATATTTTTATCATCTGGACAGGTCGTACTGGTTGCTCGTGGACAGCGTCAGATAATGCATCAAATGGACACACTGAGTAATCTTCTTCGGGAGTATGTTGGAGAAAAGACTCGCATAGAGAGACTCGACAGCAGCAGAACAAACAGTACAACACAAAACCTCGAATCCTCTACTGTACCGATTCTTCTTGGTTTGGCCATTGGCTGTGTGGGCATCTTTGCCTACAGTCGTCTGAAATAGTTGCTCTAACTGTGGAAACCCAGGCTTCGTGAAATAGTGGCAATGATGTAAATAACATGGTTTGGGATACACACTGGACAAATTCAGTCTTGACAATGTAACATGTGCCAAGAATAAAAGACTGATTCGTTTCTTACCCTTTCAATCCGGTTCTTCTTCGTAACCAAATAAATTTAAACCGCAACACATTTAACAGGATTGACTATTTTTGGCTACTGATCAAAAAATGGAGATGATGTTAATTTATAATTCTTTTCAACATAATTCCATGATACAAGTCATACAAACTTTATTCTATTTCACATGTTTGTAAACTATGAGGAGATCCCTAGAGTCGAGCAGCCAACTGGTTCGAAGTGTCTATCGTTGATCCAGAAGCTAAAACTTCAGTACGGTTATTAGAACATAAGTAGTTCAGTGACTGTAGCCAAGAGACCAAAGAAGGCTTGCGAATCACATCGTCTGACTCAGCCACTTGACCATACAATTCACCAAGCACAACGTTCTGTCTTTCTTTTGGTAACTTTATAACTAGCTGTGCCAATGACTTCATAAGATATGGCAACACCTAAACCAAAACAAAAATGTATACAAAGACGGAGAGAACATTAACGTATGAGCACAGTAACCATTTTCTAGTAGCTCAAGTAGATGGAGATGACCAAAAAAGAAACTTACTTGTATATCAACCAAAGAGACAAGTCGCAAAAGCAACTCAAGAATCTGATTACCAGGATCAGACTTTCTGCCTTGCAATGATTCGGTGCTAAATGTAGAAGCCTTCTCAACAAGGCTATGAACAGAATAAAATATAGCAGGACTTCCCGCAGGTAGATGCTGGACCAAGGTTGCAACGCCGGAAGCTAAACCTTCAAAAGGTGTGATCTCAGGGTAAACCTGCAGTTATTTCAACCAACCATATACATTAGAGATAAGAAATAAACAGAAAAAGAGCTACGTAACATTCATATTCTTTTTTTGCTTAGTTACCTCCAAAGATCGTTGCATGTAATAGAAAACAAGTTGTTCTTTGAATTGAGTTCGTTCGTCCTCCTCTGATTCTTTTGCTGAAGAGAGAAATGCTGCCAACAACGTATGAGATGCTTGCGCCACTTTTCTGTTAGGATGTCCAATATATCTAGTCACAGAATTGTTAAGGAATAGGAAAGATAGTTTAGTACTCGTAGTTAAGTAAAACAGAGTAAAAGACTTCTCGATCTTTTCTCAAGGATACAAAAACATGGTTGATGCAACCACTCCCCTGAAGGCAGAAGCAGATAACCGTCCGATGCAAGTTGGGATTACTCGAAGATAAAACAATATTCGAGATGTCTGCACATCATCTCTTGACCATTCATATTTTATCCTTTGCGTAAACAAGTCTGCAGAACAAGAAAAAAAAAAAAAAAAAAAAAA
>Ga0041059_1003062_pt1 | contig 11800 bp, 6 predicted proteins | sample AraColnosormetaG_FD_56232 | JGI IMG/M metagenome (GOLD analysis project Ga0041059, IMG submission 56232) | Arabidopsis roots microbial communities from North Carolina, USA - Col MF nosort | ecosystem: Host-associated > Plants > Roots > Unclassified | place: USA: North Carolina | collected 2013-09-02 | reverse complement strand
AAAAAAAAAAAAAAAAAAAAGAATTTGCGCGATGATTTGATTTCAGATGGGATTTTAAATAGATTTGGAAGTGTTTAAGTTTAAACTAATAAGACTATTTTATTACTAGACTCAACTATAAGCTTGAACCTAGTTATTTTTTAAAATAGTATATAACTCTTCGAACATCTCCGTAACACCTCCTCATACTCTTCTAGAGCTGGACATCAAACGAATATCCTATATAAAAAAATAGTATATATATATATATATAATTGTTTGGAGATTTTCTTAATCTGTAGTATAGCCGGTCAGCTATGTTTCTTATAGAACAAAATAAAAGAAACTGAAAACCATCATTTGTGTTGTTTATACCAACATATTTTTTTTGTTGTAGAGTCAATTTTTTTTTTCTTTGATAAAACCAAGAAAGTTTCAGACATTTGATCTGTAATCTTCCTTCGTATCTGGAATCAGCTTTTAGTCCACTCCTATTTAAAGAATCCGTAATCTTCCTTCGTATTTGGAATCAACCTTTAGTCCACTCTTATTTGAAGAATGCCTCTCCATCCTAAAAGATGGATTGAATCCGGAACACAAGGGAACCAACCCACTTGTACTACCACTAGGCCATCATCTTTTTGGTTAAAATAAATTGTGATTAAATATGTGAGTCTAATTTTTCATTAAAATGACAGAAAACAATAATAATAATTCCAAATTCACTTTACTAAAAATCAAAGTATGTTAATGTTTTATATTTTTCATATTATTATAAAGTATTTAGATACTACTATTCTCTTTTTATTACTGCAATATCAATAACAACGTACTTATAACAAGATTTTCAGACCAAGAATCGATTTTTAAACAGTAAAATCGGACAAAAGTGTGTTTAAAATTGTTGTAAGGCCTCAATGGATGTTGACATTAAACCATTAGCAGCAGTTGAGGAGGTGATCATCCTCGGACTCTAGTTGTACCAGTGAAGTTCCTTTAGTTCTTCTTGTCCCTCATTTTCCTTCAAAGAACGAATTTTTTAGGCAAAAAAGAAGAAGATCAAATGCACCGAATCGAGCTAATGATGCTAAATTAAACATGTTACTTGTTCCTTGGTTTGTGATTTGACTCTTCTTTATCATCATTCTCTTAAAGATAAATCGCATTTTCGGATTTTTGAGGATTATCAGTGTATTCTTTGTGGCGGCTTAATTGAGCTGCTTATCACTAGAAGTAACTTCAACTATTAAAATTTGATGAGCACACCACTCAAATGACGTGACAGAATGCATATGGTACTGACGATGTATTGCCACAACATCTCACTCTAGCTCAAAATTCATATCCTATTACATCAGTAGATCTTATTACATGGTAAGAGATCGTTGGGGAATGTCTTTAATCAGTATAAAATCACGGTTAGAGAATGTTTTTGACATAAAATGCCTTGATTCCCATCTTCGAGTTTCCTGATCCAATTGTAGACTGAAAAATTAAGTTTCTTGCCATTAATCAAACCCGCTACGTCTCTGTTATCACTTTCAAACCAAACTTTTTTGTAGCATTTACTCCAACAATTCTGCATTGATATGTTTTACATATGATTATAGTAATATTTTATATTATCAATTTTCAAATTTCTTAATTAAAGAAAGTGAATATTCCGAAATGAACACACAATTGTGACCACGTTCACATCCACATCCACATCCACGTTACTCAGTGTCCATGATCATATATGCCAAATGTGGTTCCATTTTTATCAACGTTAAAAAAATTCTGATTTTTATTTCCCTTTTTATGGTTCATTGGCTCTTAATTACCCAAATTTCACTTGATTCGAAAAAATTCGACTATATTTATAACTTTGGCGAAATCTCAAATTTCCGATTACTACCAAATTCGATTCCTTCATCTTCTTCTCCACCATTTTTCGATCGCAGACGAAGATCTTTCACCGGTTGATTTCTCTATCCTTTAATCTGATCGGTTAATCTCGGTTCCGTTGTGTATTTAATCTTCGTTTCTTCGTAGATATCGTCTTTGATTAAGTTTTTGTTTCTGCGAAATCGAATTCTGAAATTAGATTTGAGAAAGAAAAAAAAATGGATGAAACAGTTTCGTATTATTGAACATTTGTGGTTTAACAATCTGTTTATAGTGATGATGTTTTGTTGTTTGTTGATAGATTGTGAATGGAAATGGGAGTTATGGAGAATTTGATGGTACATACGGAGATATCAAAGGTTAAGTCTCAGAGCAATGGTGAGGTGGAGAAACGAGGAGTGTCAGTTTTGGAGAATGGTGGTGTTTGCAAGCTTGATCGAATGAGTGGGCTTAAGTTTAAGCGTCGGAAGGTTTTTGCTGTGAGGGACTTTCCACCGGGTTGTGGTTCGAGAGCAATGGAAGTGAAGATTGCTTGTGAGAATGGGAATGTTGTTGAAGATGTTAAGGTTGTTGAGTCTTTGGTTAAAGAGGAGGAGAGTTTGGGGCAGAGAGATGCCTCTGAAAACGTGAGTGATATCAGAATGGCTGAGCCGGTGGAGGTTCAGCCTCTGAGAATTTGTTTGCCAGGAGGTGATGTGGTAAGAGACTTGTCTGTTACCGCGGGAGACGAGTGTTCAAACAGTGAACAGATTGTGGCGGGTTCTGGTGTTAGCAGCAGCAGCGGAACTGAAAACATTGTCAGGGATATCGTTGTTTACGCAGATGAGAGCAGTCTAGGAATGGATAATTTGGATCAAACTCAGCCGCTAGAAATTGAAATGTCAGATGTTGCAGTTGCAAAACCGAGGCTTGTTGCGGGTAGAAAGAAGGCAAAGAAAGGAATTGCATGTCATTCATCCTTGAAGGTTGTTAGCCGAGAGTTTGGTGAAGGATCTAGGAAGAAGAAGAGTAAGAAGAATTTATATTGGCGTGATAGGGAAAGTCTGGATTCTCCTGAGCAGCTTCGGATACTAGGTGTTGGGACAAGCAGCGGTTCAAGCAGCGGTGATAGTAGTCGGAACAAAGTAAAGGAAACTCTACGTCTTTTCCATGGCGTTTGCAGAAAGATTCTGCAGGAGGATGAAGCAAAGCCTGAGGACCAAAGGAGAAAAGGTAAAGGTCTTAGAATAGATTTTGAGGCTTCGACCATTCTCAAAAGGAATGGCAAATTTCTCAACTCTGGTGTGCATATTTTGGGAGAAGTGCCTGGGGTTGAGGTTGGTGATGAGTTCCAATATAGGATGGAGCTGAACATTCTTGGTATACATAAACCAAGCCAGGCCGGTATCGATTATATGAAATATGGTAAGGCCAAAGTTGCGACAAGTATTGTAGCCTCTGGAGGGTATGACGACCATCTGGATAACTCGGATGTCTTGACCTACACTGGTCAAGGCGGAAACGTGATGCAAGTAAAGAAGAAGGGAGAGGAACTGAAAGAGCCTGAAGACCAAAAGCTTATTACCGGAAACCTCGCGTTAGCAACCAGCATAGAAAAACAAACCCCTGTGCGTGTCATTAGAGGCAAACATAAGTCAACTCATGATAAATCAAAAGGTGGAAATTATGTTTACGACGGATTATATCTTGTGGAAAAGTATTGGCAACAAGTCGGATCTCACGGTATGAATGTCTTCAAGTTTCAACTTAGGCGCATACCTGGACAACCTGAACTTTCTTGGGTAGAGGTGAAGAAATCTAAGTCAAAATACCGGGAAGGTCTATGCAAGCTTGACATCTCAGAAGGGAAAGAGCAGTCACCCATTAGCGCTGTGAACGAAATAGACGACGAGAAACCGCCTTTGTTCACCTACACTGTTAAACTGATTTACCCAGATTGGTGCAGACCAGTTCCTCCAAAGTCATGCTGTTGCACCACGCGCTGCACCGAAGCTGAAGCGAGGGTGTGCGCTTGTGTGGAGAAAAACGGTGGAGAGATACCGTACAACTTCGATGGAGCCATTGTTGGTGCAAAACCTACTATCTATGAATGTGGCCCACTCTGCAAATGCCCTTCTAGTTGCTACCTAAGAGTCACACAGCATGGGATCAAGTTACCGCTTGAGATCTTCAAAACCAAGTCAAGAGGTTGGGGAGTGAGATGTCTTAAGTCGATCCCTATTGGTAGCTTCATATGTGAATACGTTGGTGAACTTTTAGAGGATAGTGAAGCAGAAAGAAGAATCGGGAACGACGAGTATCTCTTTGATATTGGTAACAGATATGATAACTCTTTAGCTCAAGGGATGTCAGAGCTAATGCTGGGGACACAGGCAGGCCGATCTATGGCAGAAGGTGATGAGTCGAGTGGATTCACCATTGATGCAGCAAGTAAGGGTAATGTTGGGAGGTTCATAAACCATAGCTGCTCGCCAAATCTGTACGCCCAAAACGTTTTGTATGATCATGAAGACTCTAGAATCCCTCACGTGATGTTCTTCGCACAGGACAATATACCTCCGCTTCAAGAACTCTGTTACGACTACAATTACGCGCTCGATCAGGTACGTGACTCTAAGGGTAATATCAAGCAGAAACCTTGCTTTTGTGGTGCTGCCGTATGTAGGCGTAGGCTCTATTGATAGATGATTCGCCTCCAACTTTTATCTCTGTGTCATTATGATTCTTTCTTGTTTTCATTTGTATTGTCTAATGAATATAATGAACTTGATGAATGTTTTGTATGGTAGAAGATAGCGGAATCATGTTTTCAAAACGTTAAACTGTGTTTTGGAACTGTACAAGACTCTGTTAAAATTTCAATACAAATAGATTACTAAAGTATTTATGGAGTTCGAGACGATAGCTCTGGCCTCCTCGGGTTCTCACTTCCAGTTTCTTCTTGATTAAACCGATCTACACTGTTTATGAATATCCCTTGCAAAAGCACAAATTCGCAACAAAAAGCTTGATTTGGACCAGAAAGCTTTCATCATTTGAATAAAAAGAATTGAGATTTATTTTACCTATAAACCATATTGCAGCAGCTAAGAACAGAATCGATGTAAGAATCAGTGTGGTTTTTCTCCAACTGTTGATATGATCCTGCGTGTAAACAATGTAGCATTTTGGTTTCGAAGGTTCTATTTTCTCTTTCCAGGATTGGAGATGTTAGGAAGGGATATTTTACCTGAACGATACCGACAAGAGGCGAAGAAGGAACATCGCCGAATATGTGAATTGCGACGGTGGATATAGCCATTGATAATGGTCGTAAACTTGGTTTCACACAATGCAAACACACATAGTTTACAGGAGCCTGAAGGAAGAAACACAAGCTGTTCTTGAATAAGCAATTTACATTACAACAACAATACAAGACTCCTCAATGTTTAAACCATTTTTTACTCTTTACCTGTGTAGCAAACACAAGAAGCTCTCCTAAAGCAAAGAGAGCGATGAAACCGTATAAACTCTTCAGGGTAAATGCAGTGAAGCAAAATACCGCCCCGAGAAATGTTGCTCCGGATAAGAGCTGAATCCAAGATTAAAGATAAAAACCTGAGTAATCCGAAATACTAGAAGAAAAGCTCTTTTTTACCTTAAAAGCATTTGGAATTGTAGCAGTAACACGATCAAGTATAAAGCCTCCTGATAATGTTCCAACGATCCCACAAATGATAGTTACTGCCCCAAAGATCATATCTGCGTTTTTCTGTCAACAAACACAGTTTCTTGAATCTTTCATGGAACCCCCAAGAGAAAGAGTTTTGAATTTTTGATGAATGACTGTTTTACCATTTTATAAATGTTATAACCAGCCTTTGGTCCCCAATATGAGTATGCTCCTATAACGAAATTGTATGATACATAACCTGTTTAAAGGCAAGTGCAAGTATCATCAATTAAAAAAGATACATAGTGTAAGCAGAAGAATAGAAAAAGTGGTAAGAGGAAAACATTACCTAAGACATTAACAACAAAGACCTTTTCTTTATACAGAACTTTCATGTCTTTTGCAAAGCCAGTAAATGATTTGAAAACCGCGTTCGCATAACTTGACCTACCACAGTTGAAGTATATATAAGTATATGGAAGATGAAAAAAACAAAGATACCATGAAATCTACTCACTTGCTAGTTTCAATTGAGACCTCAAACTGGTCATGCTCAATCTCATTATCAACCTGAAGACGATTGTTGTTTTTCAATGTCTCTGATCCTGCAAAAGGAAAGTGTCACTACACAAGTGTATAATCAGATCACATTAACATTACCATAGAAGAGGGACTAAAAAAATCACCTACTGATGGAGACATTACTTCAATTGATCTAACCGTCTTTATCGAATCACTAGAAGGAAACCCTGTTTACTATGTTTCTCTGATCAAATATCTGTAACAGTTCATGCTTAATATATAACATAATACAAGATTTGTCTTAACCTTTTAACTGTAAAGGTTTCATTAAAAAACCAAGAACAGCAAATGGAGCCATTAAAACAGCTTCACCCCAAAACGCATACCGCCAACTAAAATGTTTTCCTACCTAAACGCATCAAGAAGGAATCACCGATTGCGTTTTTCGTATTTTTAAAAGTGTTTTGATATTAAATATAACTTACGTATCCGCCATAGACATAACCAAGAGCAACACCACTTGGTATACACATGTAAAACAGTCCAAGCCATGCAGCTTTCTGTAAAAACCAAACAAGCTTTATAAATATAATGGTGCGTTTTGGCTTCATAAGAAGTTCAAAACAAAATTCAAACAGAGACCTGTTCTTGAGGAGCATTGTCATCTATAAATGGAGCTGCAAGACTAATGAAAGAAGCTTCACCTACACCAACGAACCTAGGAGTAATAATAAGAGTATTTGCATCCAATGACAAAAGTTCGCATATGGCGAAAACAAAACAAAATCAATCATAAGGTTTACTAAACAACTTACATACGACATAAGACGATAAACCAAAAGGCAAAGGAACTGCCACAGCCAAGAACTGCAATAGTCCAAACAGTTAAACCTACTCCAATAAGTCTAAATGGATTGAAGCTGCACTAAACACAAACGAAACCACTTTAATAAGTTTTTTAGACATCAATCAGAAGAGAGAAAAATAACAAAAATGAAAGTTCTTTCTGATCACCTTTTTGCCAATGAAGCAAAGATTGGTGATGCAATAAGAAGTCCAACCATAAATGAAGATGACAATACACCATCTTCGAAATTACTTAGGTTAAAATGTCCCCTAAAAAAAGCCCATTTTTAAGTAAAACAGAACAATACTCCAGACTGAAATACGAAAAACATTATGATATAAAAGTATAAATAAAATTCAAATATTGAATTATCATCTTGATTCTACATTGCATCAAAATATCTTACTGAATTCCAGTTGCAAGAGTGCATTTGCCCTTATCATTACAACTCCTGGTACTGCCATTGACACCATTGCTCGCTATCGCACCACGATCCATGTAGTTTAACAAGTTAATGATACAAAAGATCACCAGTAACCTGGAAAAACATATTTAAGAAGGTAATGATGCATGTGATAGAAACTCTTTATAGAAACTAAAACTAAGTATCTTGAACATACAGAATTCAATGCAAAGAGATAAAAAGAGTCTTAAACAGAACACAAATAAATCAGATTCCTGTTTTCGGTATCCCAAATTTTCCATTTTGCATCGTTTTTCCTCGGATTGTGAGTAAAAGAAAGAATTCAATGGCAAACAAACAGAGAAAATTGAAAGAGTAAGTAAAGAAAACAATATACCAAACGGGAGAGAGAGAGGAAGAAGATTCGACGATTTCTAAGCTTCGGACAGTCTCTAACTCCGCAAGGGGAGTAGAAGAAGAAGTAGAATAACATCTCGACGTGGTCTCCGTTACAGGAGGAAGGCAATCTTCTTCTTTGGTCACCATTTGATTTCTCAACGAATTTGTTTAGCCAAAGAATAAAAGAGACAAAGAATCACTAAAATCATGTTATCAGACTCATAAAAAGTGAAATTTTATCAGCTAAAGGAACTCTACACGTGAATAAAGAAATATTCTTTGTTTCTTTTTCTTTATCATCCTCCTCTGGTTTTAGCTTTACTCCAAAAAAAAAAAAGAGAATCAAGCTTTCACTAACTGGGAAGGTTTCCAACAGATTCTTCTTGAAGTGTCCCCAATAAAAGATATTATTTCTAATTGTACAATTTCCATGAACAAAAAAAAGATCCTTAATTTGAAAACACAAAACAAAAAAAAGGTCAAACTCTTTTTTGCCTCAAGCGGCCAAAGAGATTTCAATGAGAAAACACTAAAAAAGTCCTAAAAGAAGACAAAGACACAAAGGAGAAAGGATTCTTCTAACGGCTCAGCTTCCGATTCTTTTTCAGTCTTTCTCTCCTTTCTTCTTCCTCTAAGAGCTTAAGTTCTCTTTCATCTTCCTCCCTTGCGATTCTCGCACTGCATTTAACAACCAATTCAATCGTTAAGGAATATCCAAGAAACACAAATAAATGAAACGTGTGATAACAAAAATACTCATGTACCTTCGTCTCTCTTCCTTTTGGATATCTTCAAAGCCTGCTTCCATGTTTATGTCATCATCGTCATACCGAGAAAACCGCTTGGGTGGTCTAAAATTGATACACAAACCCCCATTTAAGTATCAGGAGACAAAATAGAATTAGAAAATTGTAACTTACAATTTGAGAGTAGGAAGAAAGTTTGGAGCAATACTTACAATAACTGTCTAAGCATATCGAATGCTTCTTGATCCTCTGACCTTGCAGGCTTCTTCTTCTTCAACAGCCTCCTTTCATGATCTATGTCACGCGAGGGAGGTCTCTTGAGCGCTGGTTTACTCATCATCTGTAAATATTACTTGACAAATTAGTGCCTTGGCTAGAGGAAGGACAAAAGAAAGAGATGTGAAAGATCATGATCATGATACCTGGTGTTTCGAGGTAGGCGCTGATTGTTTAGGTATCATTCGGGGTGTGGCCATGTCACGAGAAACCTTTCTCTGTTCTACTACCCGTTGCCTAGGATCAGATGACATTGGTCTTGATGAGGACGGTCTCTGAGGGCTTTGAAGAGAACTCTTTCCCGCCGAGATTGAGGGTTTTCTTTCCAATGAACTCTTAGAAGGTAAAGGTCTTGCATTGGTCGCTGACCGACCAGGACCAACTCCATTGCTACTGCTCATCTGTTTCCTATGATCCACTGGCACTTTAGCAGGAGCTGATCTTCGGGAATCTGATCTGGAATTCAGTTGGCCATTCCGGTTGGCTGATTGACCATTCATTGTGGAACCTGAACCTGGTGGCCTCATAGGTGCTTGACGGTTTGTCGACGAACCTGGCCTTTGGCTGCCTGAGGACGCAGGCCTTTGGCTGCCTGAGGACGCAGGCCTTTGGCTGCCTGAGGACGCAGGCCTTTGCTGCATTTGGCTACCAGCGGAAGCTGGTCTTGAATTTTGTGGTCTTGAATTTTGCATCTGGCTGCCTGAGGAAGCAGGTCGCCCTGAGCCTGAGACAGCTCTCGACTGCATTTGGCTGCCAGAGGAAGCTGGTCTTGAATTTGGCATTTGGCTGCCCGAGGTAGCCGGTCTTGAATGATTCATTTTACTGCCAGAGGAAGACGGTCTTGAATGATTCATTTGACTGCCCGAGGAAGACGGTCTTGAATGTCCATTCGCTGAAACAGGTCTCTTCTCCTCACGATGGGGACTGTGAGCAGTTCTACCATTGATACCTGATGATTGTTTGGGCCTCGATGATAATTGAGCAGATCGAGCCTCTTGAACATCAGCAAAAAACCTGTATAAGTTATCTTCATGAAAATGGTATGCTTAAAGATCACAAATAGCGAAAAAGATTTTTCAAAAGACACAACATACCAGAATTAGGAAAAGAGCCACTTCGTGAAAGAGATTCCTTCTTCGGAACAGGAAGCTCCGCGTCATCGGAAAACAAAAACGAATAGTCTCTTGTATCCTTAAGAGTCTCAACTTTCCTTCTCACCTCATTCACAACTTTAGGTCGCTTCTCTTGTGACACATTCTTAGAGCCTGAACCATTCGTCGGAACTGGTCTTTTCTTCTGCACCCCAAAAAACAATTCCATCAGCAAAAACATCTTAAATGATAAAAATACAAAGAGTAACAAAGATCAAATGCACATACAGTTTGGCTCGAATTCGACATTTTACGTAGCTCGTTTTCAAGCAAGGATTTGCTTTCTTGTATAACCCTTGAGGAAATAACAGGCCGTGAAGGACCAAAGAAAGAACCAAAGCTGCATTAAGAAAAATCAATAAGCTCAGCATCAAAACACATTCCAGGACATTGTAATGAATTAGAAAATGTGATTTAGCCACCACATACTCGTTATAAGGAAGTTTTCTTCTTCTCTCTTGTGAAGATTGAGCATTAGCACTTCCATTTCCCATTTTCTTCCGAATTGATTCCTTCAACTTTTGGCGTGACTCAAGAAATTCCAATTCTTCCTTAGGAGGTTCTTCATCCTCCTCTTCCTCATCTTCATACTCATCCTCATCACCGCTGTAATAGTCATCATACCCAGCTTCCTCATCAAGGTCCTGCAATATAACATTATCGAACAATGTCAAATCTATCTACCTTAAATTGAATTCGACAAAATCACTGAAAACAAAAATTCATGAGCGTGCTTACATCTTCATAACCATGCATGTTTGCTGAAAGATAGCTTACCAACGATCAAATCCCTGCAAACTAAAACTCAATTAAATCAATAAGAACATCGATTTGAGATGGAAAACGAATTTTTTGATAAGAAAACAGAGACCGAATTATTGAACAAAACAAAGAAAATCCCCAAAAACATCGATCTCGCTTTCAGAAAATCTTCTCAAATCAATCCAAAAATCGAGATTAAAAACAAAGAAAACTCACAAAATCGATCTCGTTTCCAGAAAGTCTTGTGAATTCAACCAAAAATATAGAAATCGAGATCGAACTTTGACAAAAACACAAAAAATTCTCGAAAATCTTATCAAATCAATCCAAAAACATAGAAATCGAGATCTAGCTTAAGATAAAAACACAGAAAACTCAATTAATCGATCTCGTTTCCAGAAAATCTTGTGAATTCAACCCAAAAATATGTAAAACAATCACCAGATCTGATATTTCATAGAAAATAGATCCAAAATCGAAAAAGCTGATCGAAATCGACGAATCTGATCGAAATTTTACAATTGACATACCTGGATTTGACCTGGAACCGATGAAACGACGAGAAATCGAAGATATCTGACGAATCCGATGGAGAGGATAAAACGAACGATTGTGAAGGAGAAGAGAGTATAGATCTGAGAGAGGAGAGAAAGCTGCGAAGAGATAAAAAGGGATATAGAAGAAGAGGAAAGGGGTGCTCTCGTTGGGCTCCTAGGTTTTGAGGGGAATAAAGAGGAAGAGGAAGAAAATCCAAGGACCCAGAAGCAAAATTAGGTCTTTTGCTATTATGCGCCATCTTGTTGTTGCGCCTCTCAAAAGTTCTCACTTGCATATCTCTTTAAATGGGAAAATATTTAAAATTTATGATTATTTTGCAAGGATTCTTTTTGTTTGTTTGGTTGGTAAGAATAAATTTGAAGATTTTTTGCCTTTTACTTTAATATATTTTTGGTAAAAACTAAAAAAGATTTGAGTGAAAATTGAGACATCTCCTCCTACCGGCGAGAATCCACCGGGAATTTTCATCGATGGTGCTTTAAACGGAGTGGAATATAAATTATATTTGCTTATATAAAGATTTTAAATTAAAAAAAAAAACAAAGATTAAAAAGTATATAGAAAGTTGAAGCTTATATATCACAAAAGTACACAATTTACAGAGTTTATTATTAC
>Ga0041059_1003061_pt1 | contig 11807 bp, 12 predicted proteins | sample AraColnosormetaG_FD_56232 | JGI IMG/M metagenome (GOLD analysis project Ga0041059, IMG submission 56232) | Arabidopsis roots microbial communities from North Carolina, USA - Col MF nosort | ecosystem: Host-associated > Plants > Roots > Unclassified | place: USA: North Carolina | collected... | reverse complement strand
TTTTTTTTTCTCGCTTCTCTTTTGTTGTTTGATTCCATAAATGGTGCTGTGATTGAACGTGGGTTACACAATAATAGAGGACAACAAAAGATGGTCTCAGATCCAGTCACACGTTAGTATTTTACTAGATATATACATTGTATCTTTAGTAGTCGGCGTATTTAAAAATAATATTCCCAACGAAAATGAAAGTGAATCCGTGAATCCAAAATCTGTAAGTCTAAGGCTTAAGAGTAGAAAGATGATTACATTACAGACATTATAATAAGTGAACGAAGAGGTTTTGGAAATAAGAAACAAAAGAGAGGGAGAAAGTGTTAAATAATGTGTGTCTCGGTCTCTAGTCTCAGCCACAAGGTGTGAGTTTCTTGTTACCTGCACCGCGAGGATTATCATCCTTCCAATCATCGAAAGCTCTAGCTTTCATCACAGCTTCTTCGTCTTCATCATCATCTTCCTCGTCTTCTTCTTTTCTTCTTAGAGGTTTATCATTGTACCATGAGGTGGTTGCTTCTTCAATGGCTTTTTTCGTCTGCTCTTGCCAATCATTCATTATGTTCATCTCTGTTAACCCAGCATCCTCTATGCACATTGTTGGCATCCTACAAAACCCAAGTTTAATCACCATTTTTAAATCTCAAAAAGGATTAAGATTTTGTAATGAGCAATATTTTGTGTCTACCTGTGACTTGGTTGGAAGACCTGAGCTATCATTCTTTCTCTCTCGGTAGAGAGCGGTCCACCCACGATGCTTGCTGGACCGAATATAAGAGGTTGGTTCTTGTGTTCGTGACCTTGTGATACCGAAGCTCTTCCTTCTAACACATCTTGTGCAAATGTGGCACAAGTGATTGGTTGTGCCGGTTTAGAGTACTGTATCCTTGCAGCAGCGTCTCTGTGCCAGGTTTCAGCTTTCTTTGTACGATCATCAAGAGCATCCCGAGAAAATCCACCCTCTCCATCCTGATCAAAATATCATAACACGTTTTCTTCTTTTATATGTTTATCAAATAGTTTTGTTCGCACCTAAAAAAACTAACACCACGGTAAGCTACCTTCAACTGTCTTTCCTTTATTGCAGAGAGCATTTCCTCTTCTCTCTTTAGCATTTCCAACAGATCAATAGCCTGTAACGAAGTTCAATCATAAGATAATGCCTCCTCAACTTGTGACAAATCATAGGGTTCTAATGAAATGATTTTTAGACAAACCTTACAAATAGCCAAGTTAATTGAGGAGAGCCAGGCCTGCAGAGGAAAGCAATAAGACAAGAAAGCTTAGAAGAAAAAATCGAATTAGAGAAAGCAGCAAAACAAAAAGTGGGACAAACCTCTCTCTCTTCTTCGCTGTCATCATCTGGAATATCATCTTCTCCAGATTCAACCGGAGTCGACAAAGCTGATGCTTTAGTGGAACGTCCACGTCGCTCCTTCCTCTCTTTAATTTCAAGAAGCTTTGCCTCTGCAGCCTTTTGACGTTTGAACCGAGCTATCTACAAAGTACCATAATCATGAAGACACAACACGCATTTCAAAATCCGAAAACTTTAAACTTCATTCTCGTCAGAACATAAACAAAAGAAACAGGGCTGAATCTACCTTGAGAGCCCTTCGATCAGCAGGTGCACCAGAACCTCCTCGTGAAGAAGCCTCCAACTCCTCATCCGGAACAAGCTCCATTGCCTCACAGAACGAAAAGAACTCCTAGACACAATAACAAAACTATACATCAATCTCAAAAAAAATCCAACCAAATGCTCATTCCCACTTGCAATAGCATCAAAGGGATACAAAAACATGTAAACACTCAGCAGAAAACTAACCTTCAACTTAGCATACGAGGCTTTGACAATCTGAATCCGGTCCTCCTGTATGATTTTCTCTGTCAACTCCGCAAGATAATAAGGCACCTATAATCACAAGACAATATAATCCCTCGTCACTTTATAGAAATGTCAACTCGCAACACAATCTTATGATCTCAACACAATCTTATGGTCTCCACACAGAGTAAGTTCAATGGAAAACGTTACAATCCAAAATCTCAGACTCCATTTTGAATTTCAGTCAGTAGCTAAAACTAGAAGCATCAGGACAAGCTAAAGTTTTTCACTTTCAGATCTTTCCACACCAAAACTAATAACAAAACTAGAATACAAACAAATTACAAAAATCCAAACAACAGAGACTCAATTGCATACCAAAAGATATTTGAGATTGTTGGTGCTAATATCTTCTTTAGTCTCGTTAGACGAAAACAGCGCCAGCTTCCCGATCATATCTTCGCACTTCTGAAACATCTCACATCCTTTCTTCACAACATCCTAACAAACCAAAGGAAAAGAATGAACTAAGCATCCCCGGAAATGTCCAATTCAGTAAAAACTCGCGATTCGGATTCGAAATACCCATTTCAGATAAACACCCTAATCGAATCTGTATATAAAAAAGAGGTAGAAGCTTCCACCTGATCAACACCAGACTCTGAAGCAGCAAGATGAATTTTCCTAGCTTGCTCGAATAGCACCGATAAAGGCATTTCCTCCATAGCCAAACCACCCATCACAGGCAACAATTCAAAATTCCTTAATGAAATCGAATCCACAAGAATCGAGTTTCTTCGAGAAGAGGATCGTCTTTTGAATTTTTTTAGGGTTCCAAATCGAAATCTGACTAATTTACCACGAGTACACACAGACAGAGGAGAGAAAATGTTAACCGCGAAGAGCTTTATAAGGGACGGTTGAGATTTTGCCGCGTCAGGTGAAGTAGATAACTCGAATTCTATTAGCCGTTAGATCTGTCCACAACCTCAAAAGTCAAAAACCGACTCAGTTGTATAAAAATATCAAGTCAAAGATCAGGTGCGGCGGGTGTAGTGTAAAACCGCCACGAATGTGATTGTGGCTATGGTATATGAATGTTTACTGTTTTTTTTCTTAATTTGAATGGAGATGAAATTTTCTTGATTTTTGTACGAGTAGGAGTATGAATAAACTAGTATCGCACCCGCTGTCTAAGCAGCCCGAATTGTCGTAGTGTTATTGATTCGATCGACCTATAGCAGTAAGGAATGGTGGATACCGATAACTAAAGCCACCTCAATCGCGGTGAATCAGCTGGATCCAAAGATTTAGGAACATCCAACAAACAATTCATGAATCGAAAACGAAGAGGTGCATTGATTGAACAGAGCTTACTATATATACTATATATGACTGTCACCCATTACAGTCTACATAGCTTGAAAGGGAAATGGATACAGAACTTAAATGTTTGACTTTCACGCATTTCACTCGACATATCTTCAAGAGGAAAATGAATTGACTGAATAAACTGTAGTATGCTATATACACAGCACAATAATCCGCATTATTTAATCTCTCACGCACACCCGCGCAGAGAACAACAGCCTCCTAAGCGACCAAAGCTAGAGGGATGCTTCAAAAGTTGACCTGAGATGAGAACTGCAAGTTGAGAGAAACTACTTGCCAGATCTAAAATAAGATAGTCATATGCGATTCATTAGGAGACTTTGGGAGTGAATGGTTCTTACTTCTTACGAGAATTGAGCCATACGGCAAGAGAAATCTCAGTTACGATGATATTGGATGGCTGGGTAAGGGTAGCGAGTGGCGACTTGGCTGAAAAAAGGTTAAATTTACGTATTGAGAAAAAATGTGAAGAGTAAAAAATTAAAGAAAGTAGTTGAGGATGTTTATGAGCAGAACCTGAGTAACCCCAAAAGACTTGTCGTCACCCATTTTTTCAAGTCAATGAAAATGCCTGCGAACTTGATCACGATTATCTGATATGAAAGAACAGAAAGAGAGTATATATGGTTTAGGGATATATAAGAAAAGACAAATGTTGTGTTCACTTGTAAAGAGGACTTACCTGAGATATGATAGTTGAGGTTATTGTAACGAGAAACATATTCTCTCTAAGGACTTCTTTGAAGGTTTGGTCTACACTTTGGATTTCAAACTCATTAAAAACCTGCGTTATTTTAGAAAGATAGAGAGATGATCAACATATGAACTCTAATTAGAAGAGTGGGAAAAAATCAGATATTACCAGGTAGAAGACAAAGGAATTGAATATCAATGTGTTCATCATTTTTTCGGCATTGCCCGTCTGACCATGCTTCAGCTTCAGTAGCTTCTCAGAATTTATGAGTACCAGCGAGAGCACTAGGTAAAATACCTGGAGGAAGGTATTTCATGACACAAGCATTATTAGAGGTCTCCAAACCAGTGTGTTTGTCTCTAATCTAAATAATTAATTAGTTTAATATCACCAAGGAATTGTATTTGCTCCTTGGAAACTATGAAGGTGTGAAATACTTAATCTGACATTAACGTCCACACATGATCAATCGAGGATTTTACCCTACATACCTGAATTATCATCTTGGACCACATCGTCTTGGTTATAAGAGGATCTCTGAAAAACAAAAAATGTACACATGCATATGTACTATCAGTTTGTGTATATTCACCTAGAACAGATAGTGTGTTTTAACAAGAATTGCAAAACCAACAGTTTCTTCAAAACCTTCAGCATCAATACATTAATGTCTCTTTCTAAGCCAACTCTATATTGACTTAATAATCAAATCTTATCCTTGATCCTATTCAGAATTTGTACCTTATACCAACCGGTGGCTTTCCCATTAGGTGGTGATCAGATCTTGGTCTGTATGCCAAAGCTAATGCTCCTAAGATGTCGATAATTAGATTAACCAACAGAAACTGCATCAGGAAAAAGCAAAAACTGGGTTAGGGAAAAGGTTTCCAATCTTGGAAAAGCTGGATAACAAGATGATGAAGTAACAAAGGGATAACATTTTGAACCTGCACGGCGTTAAGGGGAAATGCATCATAAACTACAACCTCAACCACACAGACAGCCAATGCTGATACACTGACAGTGAGGCGGAATAGGATAGATTTCTGGACATTGTTGTACAGAGATCGAGACCATATGATACACTGCATTATCCAAACAAGCCTCTAGTATCTTATCAAAATGATTTAAACTGCCAAAAGGTCAACGTTTGCTCATCATTTTTGTATGCATTCTATAAACTGCTACTGCCCAAGTTCGCCATTTCAACCATGCATATAATAAACCAACCTTGACAATCGTAGCAAAATTATCATCTAGTATAATGAAATCGGAATTCTCTTTTGCTGCTGCGGTCCCTCCAACTCCCATTGCAAGGCTAACATCAGCCTGTGCAAGGAAAACACGAATCATAGGTTGTAGTGATGATAAATATGTCTTTCTATATTTACAATTCATATTCTCTTTGAAATAGTGCGATGAGTTTTTAGAGTTTTAATAAGATAACTACGGACCTCGCGTAGTGTTTTTGGATCATGTATTCCCATTCCAGTGGCTGCAACTATATGGCCTCTTTTCTTCAGTGCTTGGACAAGCAGAAGGTTGTCGTTGGGAGAAGATTGAGCAAAAACCTTCACATTAAGTAGTTTCTTAGTTTTAGGCTCCATCCAGTTCTTCAACCAGTCGGCTAATACAGACCTATACAAAATTTATAATAGCAATCTGAGCAACATAGTTAGTTTCCCATCAATATATAGGTGTGCAACAAGTTCACTCAGCAAAGTGTCACAGTGTGACAACTGATACTGAATTCCATGATTCCACTCATCAATGTATCATGATGTGCACAGATGAATATATATGTTAAAACCATAAGTATGGAAGAATGGATTCATACTAAGATGTCTCCGGCAATCTGCTCTCTTTCTAGATCGGAAAGTTCACGAAATTGGGCTCCTGTCCTTATATTACGGCCAGATGCATCCGTTAGTATCCCACATTCAATTGCTATTGCCTGTGCAGTCAAACCATCATTGTCCGTCACCATGCAAACCTGAAAGTCAACATATTCCACTTAGAAAGTAGACCGATAAAAGGGGTTGACACAAAGAAAAGAAAAAAAATTCTTAAACATTGTCTTCCGCAACAAATATCAAAGGTGTCACTGCATATGAAAAGTGCCTAATAGTCGGTTTTGCAATTCCGAAAATATTAGTACGCCAAATTCAGTTGCAGAGAACAAAAATCCAGAACGAGTAGAAAAATTCTCTCTACTAATAAAAGCTCAAAAACCTCATGTGTCATTCTCATACATGAGGAAGAATAGTAATACAGGCACTAGTAGCATAATCACAAAAACAAAAATAACCATGGCACCTTAACACTTCCGGAATTGCACAGTTGGATCGCATCCCTTGTTCCTGGCCGGCAAGGATCCTGCATGTTATTCAAAACGTTGGATAAGTAATGACAATGGAAAGAGCTTCGGAGAAAGTGGAATCAGGTACTAATTCTTATTGATACAAACTTAAGTTTTAGAATGAGAACTGGAAATGTACCTTTATACCAACAATAGCCAACAAAACAAGGTTTCGAGGTTCCGTAATGGTTGGAAGACTTCCCAGTTCACAGGGTTGATAAGCAAGTGCTGCACAACGCAGTCCCTCCTTACTCATATTTTCTATTGTTCCTTCAAAAGACTAAAGAAAGAATGGACTCTTATATAAAAAACAGAACAAGAAATAATAGTGTACTTTTGAATTAGTCATCTACGTTCATAAACAAACCTTTCGTTTCTGTTCATTAATAGCTCTGGAGTTGTTGGCCCCATCCATATACCCTTCGCATGAACTCAGAATAGTTTTTGCAGATCCTTTCCAATGAACGTGAGCGTGTGTACCAAGCTAGAAATAAATGATACGAAGTGAGAAAGAACTACAGAAGAATCAAACATAGCATAAAATATGCAGGCAGATTACAGTCAAACAATTGCGGAGTTCTAACAGAAATATACTATATATATATATGTGTGTTGTGTGTGTGCGTGTGTGCACATATATATCTTCTCAACAACATTGTAGACAAGGTTATGTTACCTGTAGTGCCACGCCTCCATATTTCTTTTTCGGGTTGAATGGTATAGTATGACGGACTAATGATGCTGACCTGGCATCATCAAATTTCATTCCCAACTACAACATACGAGTAACTAAGTGTCATTAATTATAAACTTAATCACTATAGCAAGTAGTAATGTAAGATCAGAAAGAAACTAAACCTTATTCCCAAAGTTAAGAATGGCTTGTTCTGTTGGTGATCCATAAACCTCTGGTTCAGTGACTCCCTATAATTAATTACGAACATACCAAGAAGAGCTCATATTAAAACAATCAGACTACAGGAATCTAACCAAGTCAACAGTGTGATCCATGAAACAATTACCGTTTCAAAAACAACACTGCCATTTGTGTTTTGGGCAATGCCTTCTATGATTAGTTCTTTAAGAAACGTGGGCAACTGTGAGACATCGTCCATATCTTGCATTCTTATTCCTCCAGCCCAGACATCAACCACCGACATCTGCTTAGCAGAAAATAAATGATTAAAAAGTGGGTACTCAAGAAGAAGAATAAGCGGAAGCAGGAAAGAGCTGATTGCATATAAAAGGAAACAATTGCCTGATTCAAAGTTACAATTCCAGTTTGATGACACAATATAGTTGTAACAGATCCCATTCTTTCAAATGCAGAGGGTGATTGCACCTGAAAAACATTTACGGAAGTTAAGCACTTGTTGATGCTCTAATGACTTTGAAAAATTTGGAATTTAAAAGTAGAGTAGTACCAAAACTTTGTCTTTCCTCATTTTCTTCGTTGTCTTAGCAAAGCTGATGAAATAAGGAAAATGATAAGATGAGAAACAAACAGAAGTAACTGTAAAAAAAATTGAACTGCAACGAAGCATGCATACTTTAAGGTTTTGCCATTCTTTGAACAGCAATAGAGTTTGCAACCTTATTACCAGACTACTTTGCCACATTTACAAGAAACCTGGGTATTTACTTGGCTTTTTCTGATATGTGTTTTGTTTAAACAGACTTTCAGAAGGAAAAGAGACTTACTTCAAGCGAACGGCTATAGAAAGTCCTACAGGCACTGCCACTACTATTGTCGCAATCTGAAAAATTCATATTTTGGCGACGAGGTTACAAGAAAAGACCACATATCATCACTGTAGCCACGAAGGTAAAGTTCAACATTCACGTACCCCAAAACTCAGGGATGTGATCACAAATTCTATTGCTTCATCGGCAGTGGTAATTCCGTAGATAAACATTGGAGTTCCATCTGATTTTTTGGTCACACCACTAAAGTATCTGGAAATAAAACGGTTGTTAGGTCCTTGCCAGGATGGAGCTGAAGATCTGAATGCAAAAAATAAGCGCAATGGTACATTTTAAAAGAAGGACCGACTTACCCGCCTACTTGAATACTACAGGCAACTGAAGCAAACAAAACGACAAACCAGCTGGCAGAAATCGCAAGCCATTTCAGGTACCCCTAGTAAAACGAATTACAGTTGATATATGAGCATACTATCATAGGTAGCAAGGACTTAGAATCCAATAAAACGGACCTGAAAAGGCTTTTCTTCATCAGTCTTCTGTGAAACCTCCATCTTCAACCCCCATTCAGTGTTCATTCCAACACTTGTAACCTTTAAAAGACGGGGAAAGAATTAAGTGAATTAGAAGATCAAGAACAATGTACAGAGACAGAAATCCCCGAAGCTAATCTTCTAATTGATAAGAAAGAAATTTCCGCACAGAAATATCGGCTCGCATAAAAAAAAAACTTTTCTAGATTAATTCTTCTTTTATCTCAATTTTACTTTATCCCTGATAGAAAACAGAAACTTCAATGTTTTGCTTATCTCATTTTATGGCAATAGAAGAAGAGTCAGCATTGAGGTAAAGAAAGAGAAGCTGTTTGCAGAAACACGGAAAAGCTTCCAATGATTTATTTTTGTTGTGAAGAGTCTATTATAGTTACAGTGTTTGTTAACGTGACATATCCCTTTCAAGATAGCCTCATCTTTAATAAAAGTAGCTATAATACCATCTAGGAGATGGATGTGTGATGTGTCAAGCTTAAAACAAAGCTATGAGACGTGGCTCGAGAGCTTACCAGCATTGTACCTATGCCTTCTATCAGTTTTGAACCAGATAACAGAAACGGATTTGTTTGAAGATCTTTTTGAACCTGCTAATTGAAAAGAGAGATTAGAAATACAGGGGAGGTAAATGATACAGCTCATCAACAGGGGTTACATCATACAATTTCGTCTGAGGCAGTTACTTCTTGCTCGGCAACTTTCAATGAGTTTGCAACAAACAGGACACCATCTGCTGGTACCTGCAGCATTGATCAAAATTCACACAAATTGTGAAGCTCAAGCCAAAAAAGATTTCTGTTAAAAGTTGTAATGCGTACCTGACAACCGTTCTTGAGGGGTACAATATCGCCCACAACAATATCATATATAGAAACCCTGACTCTTCTGCCACCTCTGATAACCTGCAACCAAAAAAGTTCAGTATTGTGCAACACCCCACACAAGGGACGAAGAAAACCGTCTGCATGAACAAACCTCTAGATATACGGTTCTCTTCTCCTCAGTCAACTTTATAAACCGACAAGATTGCTTGTACTCAGCGACAGCTGCCAAAATAGGAGACAAATAAAACAAACATGATTGTTTCCATATAATCTCTTCTGAAAGTATGAAGACAACAGCAACTCAAGCATGAAAGATTGTACTACGATACCTATCGCAATGATGTGAAAAACAGTGACCAAAACGATGCAAGCTTCTATATACCATCCATCAAGTATACCCTGAAAGTTTCATGTACGTAAGATACAGAAAATTTGAGGAGAGCACAAATCTAAAAGAATCCCCCAGACAAAATGCAAGAGAGCCACATGAATCATGTGGCATGATATATGGATAAAGTAAACGATGAATCTACACCAAAGCAACAGTATTATAACCAGTCTCTCTAGGAGACAAGAAACCCAACGAGACAGTTAGAGCGTGGAGAACAACATACTAATGTACAAGGAAAGGTGATTAGATCATCTTGTAGAGAGGAAAATAACTCACCTTTGTTTTAATTCGCAGCAGCGAAAAGAATACAGCAGCAAACATGATAACCAGCAAATGAGAAAACTGGCTAGCTCTCCAGAGAAAGTACTACAACAACAACCAATGGAACAAAAATTGAAAAGCTTTGATAAAATTCGAAAAACAAATTTAACAAGTAAACAAACTTTGGTCATACCCAGAAAGTCTTTCCCTTTTTGCAAGGATAAGTGTTTGACCCATATGCGTTCCTGCGAAGTAGTATCTCATCATCGCGACGATCTATGCCCACTTTCAAGTCAGTCTTCAACAAATTTGATAACCCATGAACCTATGAATCATCATCATCGTTCAAAATGGTAAATCAGCGATTAAATCTTCAAAATCATAAGAAGATATTGTTAATCACAAGTACTTACCCCATTATATCGATTCAAAGCTTCAAGGCTACGTTCTTTGACTAGTTGAACGAGTTCTTCCACTCCAATCCCAAACCCTCCGGATGTTGAAGCTTCTGTGCAAACAAAACCCAGAAAGAAAAAACGTTTTAAGATCTTTCGGTTTAGTTCGGTTTGAGTAACGGGTTTAGTAAAAAAATCCGGTAAAAACGGAGGAAACAAGGAAATTACGATAAGAGAAACAAAAAAAATAGTAATATATACCATTTGATGATTGTTCTGTTTCTTGGTGATCATCATGTACAAGCTTTATTACAAGGAAAATCAAAAAGATTAGAGAAAAGTCCGTAGTCAAAAACAGATCTTTATTTATATCTACTAAACTGTGAAAACTAATATGCTTACTGCTTGGTCAGGTACGGTTCCTGTTCTGTTCCTCCTCAACATCTGGCAAATTACCACTTGATAAAATGCCACTGATGCTCTCTTCAACGTCCTCTGTGAAAGACCAAGTAAATGAGACATGTGAGATAAACGGTATCATTCAACGTGTGAGTAAAAGTATATATAATAGCTCACCACCCTCCTCCAGCGATGGGTAGTAACGTGACCGGCCTCCAAATCGTGTGGTGCAATATTCTCAAGTGCAGCTTCAGGGTCAATACCGGCTTCCAACTCGCTTGGAACATCTTCAGCTACCGGAGGGTGTGGAATTACAACATCATCATCGGCGAGGGATGATGAGTAACCGCCGCCGAGACCAATCTCAAGATCTCCCGGCCCTACATTGGGTGATGGCCTCTTCCAAAACCTGAACATTGACAAATTAAATACAACCATCGAATTCGAACGTATTCTATTTCGATAGGATTGGAACGTATAATAATAATAAGAAGCTAAAGAAAGAAATTAAAAAACGTCTACAGAACGATGTTTTTTCTTTTTTTTGGATATGTGAGAGATGTTTGGAGTGTGCAAAATGCCTAGCGAAGAGAGTTTATAGAGAAGGTGGGTCAAAGGAAACTAGGAAAGTGTTCAGCATCAAAATAATTTCAGCATCAGATAATTTCAGTTTAATTACTTTTTTAATTAGTGATTGTAAACCTGACATTCGATTTATGTCAAATAATTTCAGCATCAGATAGTAATCTCAAAATTTAAAAGTACACAAATAAAAGGATTGGTAACATAATTATAGAAAATTCAATCAAAATCATTTAAAATGAATATATTAGCCGAAAACTAATTCACTTAACGATACGCTGCATTATGTAAACATTTTGTAAGAATGAGATTTCTCTAAATCAAAAATTTTTAAATTGTTCAATGAGATACCTTAACCGATCGGTTCAATAAAATCTTCGTAATTTCTGTACGAAAAGTTGTACAAATCAAACAATCAAACGTCCACCATTTT
>Ga0041059_1003060_pt1 | contig 11808 bp, 14 predicted proteins | sample AraColnosormetaG_FD_56232 | JGI IMG/M metagenome (GOLD analysis project Ga0041059, IMG submission 56232) | Arabidopsis roots microbial communities from North Carolina, USA - Col MF nosort | ecosystem: Host-associated > Plants > Roots > Unclassified | place: USA: North Carolina | collected... | reverse complement strand
GAGAGAGAGAGAGAGAGAGAGAGAGAGAGAGAGAGAGAGAGAGAGAGAGTTGTTAGCTAGCTCACACGCTTTCGCTTAAAACTCAAAAACCTGCACTTTCTCGTCTATTTTCTCGGCATTCGTAAAACAGAAAAGTGGGTCTCCAAGAAAATTACCCTAAATTCACAAAGATTCATACTTTTCTCCACCTCCAATGGATTCCAGAGAGATCCACCACCAACAACAGCAACAACAACAACAACAACAGCAGCAGCAGCAACAACAGCAACATCTACAACAACAGCAACAACCACCGCCAGGGATGTTAATGAGTCACCACAATTCCTACAATCGAAACCCTAACGCCGCCGCCGCTGTTTTAATGGGTCACAACACCTCCACATCTCAAGCTATGCATCAAAGATTACCTTTTGGTGGTTCTATGTCACCGCATCAGCCTCAACAACATCAGTATCATCATCCTCAGCCTCAGCAACAGATAGATCAGAAGACTCTTGAATCTCTTGGATTTGATGGATCGCCTTCTTCTGTTGCCGCCACTCAACAACATTCGATGAGATTTGGGATCGACCATCAACAGGTTAAGAAGAAACGAGGTAGACCTAGGAAGTATGCTGCTGATGGTGGTGGTGGTGGTGGTGGTGGTAGTAACATTGCTCTTGGTTTGGCTCCTACTTCGCCTCTTCCTTCTGCTTCTAATTCTTACGGTGGTGGAAATGAAGGAGGTGGTGGTGGTGATAGCGCCGGAGCTAATGCTAACTCTTCCGATCCACCTGCTAAACGGAACAGAGGACGTCCTCCTGGCTCCGGTAAGAAGCAGCTCGATGCTTTAGGTACAGGATCTATCTCTATCTCTCTCTCTCTTTCTCTTATCAAATCAAATTCACTGTTTTACAATTTTACTTAATGGGTTTTGTCCTCTGTGTGTGTGTGTGAGCAGGAGGAACAGGAGGAGTTGGGTTCACGCCTCATGTCATTGAGGTTAAAACAGGAGAGGTAATGTGTTGATGTAGCAAATCTTTAATCTTCAATTTGTTTCTTTGGTTAAAGTTATGATCTTTCATTGTATTCAGGACATAGCTACGAAGATATTGGCGTTTACGAACCAAGGGCCACGCGCAATCTGTATTCTCTCAGCTACAGGAGCTGTAACTAATGTGATGCTTCGTCAAGCTAACAATAGCAATCCTACTGGAACTGTTAAGTATGAGGTATAAAATTACTCATGTGCTTTGTGCATTGCTTGCTTCTTGGCCTCATTTTGAGCTCTGTTGTTATCGAATGGAGCTGGAATTTAAATCTTGTATTGAGCTGTATTGGATGTGTTGTTGTTTCAGGGCCGATTTGAAATCATTTCTCTGTCAGGTTCTTTCTTGAATTCTGAGAGTAATGGTACTGTGACCAAAACTGGTAACTTGAGTGTGTCGCTGGCTGGACACGAAGGCCGGATTGTGGGTGGATGTGTTGATGGAATGCTAGTAGCTGGATCACAAGTCCAGGTTTGTCAAATTCTTAACCTTTACACTTGAGTTAAGATCAGAAAGTATTCAAGATACTGACTTTGATTGGGGTTTTTATATAGGTCATTGTGGGAAGCTTTGTACCAGATGGAAGGAAGCAGAAACAAAGTGCGGGGCGTGCTCAGAATACTCCGGAGCCAGCTTCAGCACCAGCCAATATGTTGAGCTTTGGTGGTGTTGGTGGACCGGGAAGCCCTCGATCTCAAGGACAACAACACTCGAGCGAGTCATCAGAGGAAAACGAAAGTAATTCTCCGTTGCACCGTAGAAGCAACAACAACAACAGCAACAATCATGGGATATTTGGAAACTCTACACCTCAACCGCTTCACCAAATTCCTATGCAGATGTACCAGAATCTCTGGCCTGGCAACAGTCCTCAATAAACAGATGGTTCATGGGTCAAGATTTGACCGGGTTTGCTTCTCTGTTCCTTTTGACACATCTCTCCATCAGATTTATCTCTATAAAGTAGATTGAGCTCTCTTACTCTCTCATCTTCTTCTCCTTTACTATTTCTCTTAAATTTAGCTTTGGTTTTAGATAAATAGAGAGAGAGAGACATGTTAAGTAGGTTTCAAATTCAATCTTGTTTAGTTTGTTTCTTAGTAGTTTCTTTTGATTGTGATGATCATAAAGACTTGTTCTTTTTCTCCTATATTCAACGAATTATCCACTTTAATTCTGATTCTAAACAACGAAATTCTAAACTATACAAAAGCACTTTTATTCTCTTATAATAAGGTTACATTCGTTTTCTTTCACATACATGTTTTCATTACTCTTCAGGTTATTACAACAAAAGTTAGTAAAAAGACAGTGAAATAGACAAAAAAAAGGTTGATACTTGATACATAATCTTAGTCTCCATTACTTCTTCTTCATCTTCGTCGTGTTAGTCTCTAAACTGCAGAAACCATGAGTGGTGATGCAGCCATCCATTCTTCTTCTTCTTCTTCTTCATCATCATCATCATCATCCTCTGCCTCCCACATGAAACGTGCATATGATCCCAAAACCATACTACAAAGTTACAACAACACAAACATTTTAGATTCAAAGTAAAGAAAATTAATTTGGGATTAGTAAAAGTAATCAAAGTATACAAATTATACCAATCATTAGGAGAAGCATTAACAGCTTGATCAAAGTAACCTTGAGCTCTCTTCTCATCTCTCTTCGTTTCCCATATCAATCTTCCATACATGGATAAAGCTTCTCCATCTCCTGGATTCTCCAGTATTGCTCTTCCATAGTACTCTTCAGCTCCCTCTGCATCTTTCTCCACCTGAAGATTCAATCCCAAATCAAAACCTAATCTCCAATTCCCAAAACTCAAATTCAGCTTCTAAAAATCACTAACCTCATACAAAAACTTGCCGTAATTCATCAGAAGAAGCGAATTATTAGGATTAGATCTCAACATCTCTCGATAATAATCACCGATCTTGCTCTTATCTTCATAACCGCCTCCTCCTCCGTTTCCATAACCGCCGCTATAACCAGATCCACCACCAACACCGCCACCCGTGAAACATTTCTCCTCCACAGGTAAACCACCGGAGATCATAGACCCCCAACCATCTGCAAACCTAATTTCTTCCTCCCCCGCTTCATCATCCTCCGGGATTCTCGCCGGCGAAGGCTTAGATCCAACTCTTTTCAACATTCTCTCAGATCTAATCACATCACTTTCCGATAACACCCTCCGCATCCCTACATTAGCCTTAACCTCGATCGAAATCTTCCCGCCGGCGAATCTCTCGCCGTAGCTGGATAATGATTCGACGGAGTTGGTCCTGGAGATAGGCGTCATCTTCCGCGATGAACCACCTGAAATTAACCGGTTTTGAAGAACCGGCATCGAACCGGTTCTCATCAATAGAGATTTCATCACAACTTTGATTTTGCTTTCTCTTCGATCTCAGAGAGTGATGATGATAAGAATAATCCAATTGTTGCTATATATAGCTTCGTTTCTACCGTACGATTATCTGACTTTTGTTTCATATCGACCGTTGGATCTTTTGACTTTCTCGCGCTACATTTCCCTTTTCCGTGTGATACACTTAAAGTTGGCTGATCTCAACCGTCCGATGAGATGACCGTCAAGGGGGAAGAATCAACTACGAGCTGACTTAACACGTGTGGAGGATTGCACGTGATCGACGACTCTTCGATTACCACATGGATCCTTAGTTCCTTACCATAGTATTTTTCTCTTTAATGAAAAACAATTGGCGATTCAGTCAGAATCATAAAACTATGAGTATTACTGTATTATTATCGAAACTATAAAATTTCTGTTGTCATGCCAAATGTTATTCATGATGTTAGATCAAAAAAAGAAGTTGTTTTACTAATTGTCTTTGCATGCATTTTGTTTTGTTTTGTGTGTCAAATCTATACAATAAAATGTAATGGATTAACGATGGGATGAGAATGATGTTAATATGTGAATGATTAATATCACAATCACACAAAATGACATTTCATTTTCTTGTCTTTAACTATGAAATTGGGAAGATCTGGATTCACTATACTGATTCAATTGGGGATATTTTGCTGTTTTTGATAAGATAAGATAAGGTTTTCCCAAATGCATATAATATGGTTGTTATCTAGTTGTGACTTTGTCTTTTAATTTGTTTCACACTATTAATGGTAAAGATGATCTTATAAAATACAGTAACAGTTTTGTTTACTAACTGTGGAAGATGGAAACTAGTACTTGACTTATAATATTATTGTCAAAACAAAGATAAGTGATTACCGACGGGTCTATATTTTTGTCTCCTCTTCATAATATTAAAATTTTCAAATAGAAAAAATGGAAATGATTAAGCAACCAAAGCTCTAAAGGACTGATGTCCTTGTTTTGCAAATTCACATCCCCGATATATGCATGTCTCTTCGTGCAAAACATCAATTGAGGTCCGTGTGGACACCTTTGTGGAATGAGCTTGTGCAAAACTAGTTGATCCGATGTTCGTTGATTCAAAAGTATACCAAATACAAAGATAGCTCAATGACCATTGATTTCGAAGAATATGGTCGTTCATCGAGAGTTTTTGATGATCAGTTGATTTATGAAGTATACCGATCATACCAAACAAGTATATTCAAAACATCCTTATACCTTGATGAATTGTGTATATATAAGGAAAGAAAAGCCATTAGCCGAAATGTGTCATGAACCTAAATCCTAATTATTGCTTGTTAGAAACGAGACTTATATACTATTAAAACCAAAGAAAAAGAAAAAAAACTTAACTATTTTTAAGGACGAAGTGGCTTAACGTTAAACAAATGTCACAGACGACTCGTTCAATGCTATAGCATTAAGCAAACAAACCAAACAAACATAACCAAACCCAAAACACACTTTTTATTTTTAGTAACCAAAACTTCCTAACACTCTTTCTCTCACACCAAACACACATTTTCCACACACTATACCAAATAAAACTGAACTCTAATAATTAAAATAACCTTTGAAATAAGTGAATTTCTCTTGTCTCTCGCTTTCTTGTTTTTTTTTGGTATATGAGAAGTCTCACGGCGGAGATATTCAGTCTCCGGCCACCGTAATGTCGACAATAATTCCTTCACCTCTGGCACCGCAACCTCCGCAACAACATTACGTTACACCGCCTCTCACGGTGATCCTCACCGTAATCCTCCTCGTTTTCTTCTTCATCGGTTTCTTCACTCTCTATTTTTGCAAGTGTTTCCTCGACACAATGGTGCAAGCTTGGCGTCTCCACCACGGCGGAGACACCGTATCCGACAATCCCCTCCAGCAACCGGAAGCTCCACCGGTAAATCCCGGCCTTGAACTTCGAATCATTAACTCATTTCCCACTTTTCCTTACTCCTCCGTTAAAGATCTCCGGGAAGAGAAATACGGCCTCGAATGCGCCATTTGTCTTCTCGAATTCGACGGAGATCACGTGCTACGTCTCTTGACAACATGCTACCACGTGTTCCACCAAGAATGCATCGATCTCTGGTTCGAATCTCACAGAACTTGCCCTGTTTGTCGTCGGGATCTTGATCCTCCTCCGCCACCGGAAAACACCAAGCCTACTGTCGATGAGATGATCATAGATGTGATTCAAGAAACAAGCGACGACGAAGAAGACGATCATCATCGTCAGCAGACAACAACACAGATTGATACTTGGCCATCTTCAGGACAGACCAGTAGCATCAAAAAGGAACAAAACTTGCCGGAGAAATTCTCTAGATCGCATTCTACGGGACACTCGATAGTGAGAAATAAACCGGAGGAAGAAGATAAGTATACATTGAGATTACCAGAACATGTAAAGATTAAGGTCACGAGAGGACATAGCCAGACAGAGAGTTGTGTTACGTTCGCTGAACTTATTAGAAACAGAGGATATGATCATCGCCGGTTTGGTGAAGTCTCTGGTCAAACGCAATCTAAAAATTGAAGAAGAAATAATTATACACTTTTTTTTGGCAATTAGATTTTTTTTTTCTTGTTGTTGTATTGGTTATAGATGTTGTAGGTAGTGAATTTTGTGAAGATGCTAATTAGAAATATTAGTGAATTTATTTCTTTTATTTCCGGAGTTTAATAATAAGAACGGACAATTTATTTTGTAATGCTAAACCAGATTTGTGAGTGATTAACCCTACAAAAGGAAGCCTTGTGAGTTGTGAGTCTTTCCTTGCGTTCAAATCAAATTTATTTGCAGAACAAAAACTAGATTTGAAAGAGATGAACCAATTCTATGGTAAAAAGTAATTCTGAACTATTTACTGTTATCCTTGTTCTTCAAAAAAAGAAGAAATATTTACTGTTATTCCAACACATGATTCATCCTGAATAAAACACTAAATATTCCAACATATGATAAATTTAAATTGCTAAAAAGTTAAAAAAAAATGAATGAAAATTGATTACATACTTAATATAAACTAATCTAATTTTACATAATAATATAAAAAATTTAGAATAGATTAAAGATTTATGCATGAGTTATTTTATAATAGATGACATGAAAAGCTTAATGTGATAGATAATAGATAAACATGAAATGAACAAGATCGTCCATCTGGTTGAAGAGAAATACGAAGATGAAAAATATTTATATTTTTATTCAAAAATGTAACAATAAGTAGGTTATAGATTATATTTTAAGAAATTATAATCTATAACCTACTTATTGTTACATATTTAAAAAATATATTACTATGTTTTGCTTTGGTTTTGCTTGTTATCTTGTAAATATAGTTCTTTCAAAATTTTCAATTTCCAAAAAGATATATAATTATTATAAAAAATGTTAGGTTTCAATTCTATAGATATGTTAATAAAAATAAAAACTAGATTTGTTAGAATAAAAATAAATGAAGAGCAATCTTTGGCGTTTTCGTGTTATGCATTTTCTCCTGCCGTTCTCTAAAAGTAAAATGATTTTCCCGCCGTTTCGCACATCCCAATAAAACTATGAGCGAAAATGGTTTCAACATGGCGATTATGCTCTCTCTGGTACTTTGGGCAAGCTTCTTTATCCTTTCTACAGGTATCGAGGCCATACAAATGTAGTAAGGAAACTTGACGTAACCTCGCTAATATGTGGTTTGGTCTCGATTGGTCTACTGTTAAGTTACCTTAATTGAATATTTTTTTTTGTTCTGGTCGTCGCTTCCATCTTCGTGGCAATATTGCTCTGCGGCCACCGTAATATCTACAATAATTCATTTATCTCTGCCACCGCAACCTCCGCCGCAACATTTAAACTTTTAGTCCAACATGTTAAAAATTAAATTAAATATCTTTATCACTCTTGTTTTACCTTTTTCTTTACGATAATTAATCTTGTTTCACATGTGTTATGTTTGAACGAATTGTTTTGCATTTATATTTGAGTAAATTTGGAAAAATGTCCTATTTTTGAGTTTTCATTTGGAAAATACCCTCTCCTTTTTTCTTTTTAAACAATTAATTTTTAATATACAAAATTACTAAGATAGTCTCATTAAAATTTAAACAATTATTATCTTAAATATTTTTAAACAAAATTTTGTCGAAAAAGTAAAAAATAAACTTTACTAAGTGATAGACTTTTTAAAATATTTTAAAATATTATTTTATTAAAATTTAACAAATAAAATAAACAAAGTCTTTATCTCAGAAATAGTTGAAAAAATATTGAAAAAGTCAAAATTAATTCTTATCTTGAATATTTTTAAACAAAATTTTGTCCAAGAAAAAAGCAAATAAGTTTTATTAAGTACTTTACAATATTTTTCGACATTATTTTGGTTAAAATTTTAAATATCTAAAATAAATAAATCTTTATCTCAAAAAATAGTTAAAAACATAATTAAGAATTCAAATTTATTTTATTTTAATTTGTTTCTTCTAAATTTCGAATTTCGTTTTAATTTATTAAGAAAATAGCTTTTATTTTAAATCCGGATAAAACGGTCATCTAACATATTAAGAATTATATTTTTTTATTAATAATAGAGAAAGATGTATTTTTCAAATGAAAACTCAAAAACAAGATAGTTTTCAAAATATCCCTTTATATTTTGTGTGTTTTACTCGGATGAATTTACCTAACCTATCTCGATTTTTTGTTTTGTTAATATCAGTTATTGTTTAGATTATAGAGTATTCTAATCTAATTTGAATAAGCCAAGTTTGAATTATAAAAAAAAATAAAAATTGAATAACATAATGTTTCTGTTTTTATTCATTTATTTAGTTTTGGTTCTAATAAAGAAATCTGCATTTGCATGTTTTAAGCCTTTTCAATAATTCTTGTCGCTTTGATTTGCAAAATAACAAGCAAGCATGCATGGTTTGAAATTTTGCTACATTCTTTCAAGTTTTCATTCTCTTGGTCTATTTTTTTTTTTTCATCCTTTGTTATAACACTTAAAAGACTCGAAAGAATTTTATTTGTTGGTGTATATGTTAACATTTATAACTTAGGGCTTACTTTGATTAAAACAAAAACTTAGGGGTTTATTATGAAATATAATGAACTTGGAAGTTGAAGACTGTTCTTCTTGTAAAACCCCTCTCAGATTGCTGCTTCAAAGAGAAAACAATTTTGTTTCGAAAAGTTCACATTTTTCCGATGCCGATCACATTCTTCGCCGAGATCTGCATCTGAATTATCAAAATTTCTACCATTTTCTCTGTTTATCAAATCCTATGTCACGAATTAATCTCCAAATCTTACTCCTTCCACCATTCTTCTATGATAATTCGGATTAATCCAATAGAATGGTTCGTGGGTTGGTGAATTTCACCGGATTATCAACGAGGTTATTAAACATTTGCGTTGATTCACTCTGCAAATTCCGGAAATTAGAGAAAGCTGAGTCTTTAATCATTGACGGAATCAGATTAGGTGTTGATCCTGATGTCGTCACTTACAACACACTGATCAGTGGCTATTGTCGATTCGTTGGTATAGAAGAAGCTTACGCTGTGACTCGTCGTATGAGAGACGCCGGAATTAGACCAGACGTAGCTACGTATAATTCTTTAATCGCCGGAGCAGCTAGACGGCTTATGTTAGATCATGTCCTCTACCTGTTCGACGAAATGCTTGAGTGGGGAATTTATCCTGATTTGTGGAGTTACAATACTTTGATGTGTTGTTATTTTAAGCTAGGGAAACACGAAGAAGCGTTTCGGGTTCTTTATAAGGATCTTCAGCTCGCTGGGCTAAATCCAGGTCCTGATACTTACAATGTTCTTCTTGATGCTTTATGCAAGTGTGGTTATATAGACAATGCTCTAGAGCTTTTTAAAGAGATGCAGAGTAGGTTTAAACCGGAGCTTATGACTTATAACATTCTTATCAACGGGCTTTGTAAATCCAGGAGAGTCGGTACTGCGAAATGGATGCTAACGGAGCTGAAGAAATCAGGTTACACTCCGAATGCTGTTACATATACTACAATCCTGAAGCTATATTTTAAGACCAGGAGGATTAGAAGAGGGCTTCAGTTGTTCTTAGAGATGAAAAGAGAAGGGTACACTTATGATGGGTATGCGTACTTCGCGGTTGTTAGTGCTTTGATTAAGACGGGTAGAACGAAAGAGGCTTATGAGTATATGCAAGAGTTAGTTAGGAAAGGTAGGAGACATGACATTGTTTCGTATAACACATTGTTGAATCTGTATTTTAAAGACGGGAATTTGGATGCGGTCGATGATTTGTTAGGAGAGATAGAGCGGAGAGGAATGAAAGCGGATGAGTATACACACACGATTATAGTTAATGGTTTGTTAAGGACAGGACAGACGAGAAGAGCTGAGGAGCATTTTGTAAGTATGGGAGAGATGGGGATTGGATTGAATCTCGTGACTTGTAACTGTTTGGTTGATGGATTGTGTAAAGCGGGTCATGTGGACCGGGCGATGAGATATTTTGAGTCGATGGAAGTGAAAGATGAGTATACTTACACCTCTGTTGTGCATAATCTTTGTAAAGACATGAGGTTTGTTTGTGCTTCAAAGCTGCTATTGTCGTGTTACAATAAAGGAATTAAGATTCCGACATCGGCGAGACGAGCGGTTTTGTCGGGTTTACGGATGTCTGGATGTTACGGTGAAGCGAGGAAGGCGAAGGCCGAAATGAAACTGACCCTGGTTGGGAATTCCTAACGATATCCTTACATTCAAAAGTTTTGAAGTAAAACTGTAATGTACTTATGTATCATGAAATAGAATAAAAGTCTTGATTCTTTAACATTCAAGAGGTCTCTCTGAACCGGATAAAATCTGATGAACAGAACCTACCAATTGAACTATCCGGTTGTGATCAAACCAAATGAAATCTCTGTAGTTTGATCAAACGACAAGGACTGAAGAAAGTTTAGATCTCTTTACCTCTGAATTCTGAACAATTCCTAAACCAGAGTAAGAGGTTTAGGAATGCTTGAGTTATCTTGAAAAGTGGTCATTGTACTCAAACCGAGAAGCAGATGATGAACCAGCTGATGATTTGCTTCCGCCGTTATCAGTTGAAGATGCAGCAGGACTGACCGGTGAGACTTCTTCCGGTTTCTGCTCATATAGATTCTCCTTTGGCTATATATTACCAGAAACAAAGTCCAATCTTAGAATCTGAACAAGAGAACGGAAACGTAAATGCTCCAAATAACAACCCAAGACTTACCTTAGTAATAAGCTTCCTAGCACCAAGACCACCAGTTTGTCCTGCCCTTTTAATACCAACAGGTTTCTCAAACGTACTAGGCACAACTGTATCAGAGGCTATAGGCGACGAAGTGTCACTGGTATCTTCATATTTAGGAGGTACATCTTCCTTTGACAGCATAAGCAGAAACCCCATCAGTAGTAGTATCTAGTGCATTGGCTTCAGCAACTTCCTTAGCAAGAATCTGCCTATACAAATCAGCAGCTCTCGAAGTATACTTAGCTTCGATTTTGCCACCATCGGTCCATCCATGTTGCTTGAAGAACACCTGAGCACGGTAGTTGCCACCAAACATCATTGCCCTAAGCTGCTCAGGGCTCCATGAGTCTAAACTCGTTGATCTTATACGAATAAACATACAAAACAAAAAGGTTGTGTGTGTTCTTTCTTTATGCTTATTGTTTGATGCGGAAGAATTTCTATTCTGCCATGATTCGGAAAAAAAAATTCTATTCTGCCATCCAAATAAATCAATTTTTTTTTGATTTATTTTTAAGTAGAGAAATAGAGGGATTTTACCAAATAACCTTGTTACTTTAGGAAAACTACATGACCCAACCACATGTAGACGGATAGCTCCACTGTAACTGGGTTTTCCCCCAAATCGTCAGTTTTTAATCTAAGTAATTTTTTTCAAAAATCAAAATTGTCGCTTTCTTCTCCGATTAACCTAAACGGCGATTTGTTCCGGCGATTCTCGAAAATTTTCGTCGCTTTCTTTTTCCGACCAGTTCACCGTCACCGGTTTCATCTCTGCTTCTTCACCAAACGATTTCTTGAATTTTTTTAACCTAAGTAACATTTTACAAAATCAAAATTGTCGACATCCACTTTGCAATTCCGTTTAACCGCCGTTGCAATTCCGCCGTGACCGGTGCTGTTCCAAACCGTCGTCGTTCCAAACCGCCGGCGTTCCAAATTGTAAGTGTAGATTGGAACGGTTTTTGATTTTTGAGTGTTTTCGTTGTGTTGATTTGAACGGTTTCCTTGATTGTTGAGTGGTTTTGCAAGGTAATCATGGGTCGTGTAAGGTTAGTCACTCCTAGTTCGAGTGAAAGTGAAGA
>Ga0041059_1003059_pt1 | contig 11808 bp, 8 predicted proteins | sample AraColnosormetaG_FD_56232 | JGI IMG/M metagenome (GOLD analysis project Ga0041059, IMG submission 56232) | Arabidopsis roots microbial communities from North Carolina, USA - Col MF nosort | ecosystem: Host-associated > Plants > Roots > Unclassified | place: USA: North Carolina | collected 2013-09-02 | reverse complement strand
ATTTATTTGTGTTATTANAAAAAAAAAAAACGGATCTTTGATTCTTTTAAAAAAAAATTGTTATGAGAAACAGAGAATTTAATTAATTTGGAAGAAAATAGATAGAGAAAGAAAAAAAAGAAATAGGGATGCATGGAAATGGAAAGGTCTTTTATGATATTTGGTCACAAACTAAGAAGTCTCTCTCTATCTTCTTTGGGTACGTTTCTGTCCCTTTTTTTCTTTCGTTTTATTAATGCCCTCTCTGTTTTCTTTTCTATATCTCCCTCTCTCTACATTTATGTGTTTTACGCGTAGTTTATGTATGTATACACGTGTTATAACGTATGTTAGTAATTAATTAGGTTTCTAATGTGATTAATTTAGGAATTATAGCATTAACCTTTGTATTGTATCTCCCACGAGCATATTTTTTTTGTCATTCGTACTTTTTTTTGTTCGTATCATCACCACCAATATTTGTTACTTGACTATTATGGATGTGATACAGATTTATAAAGATATGCGTTGATTCAAAGATTAAACACTTTATCAAAAAACATAAAAAGATCACACACTTTTTAAGATGGGATTGATATTTATTGACTACTAAGATGCAAAACATGATTTTTTCACTCTTAAAATGAAAAAAATAATAGTTATCCAAAGATGTGATAACTAGCTAAAAAATACTCTCTTTTTTGTTAATAGATTGATGTGTTGAGTTTTTTTTATTCGATAAAGATTATGTTTTATTTTTATTTTTTGTGATCGATAGAGAAGAGAGAAGTGAAATATATTTATTTAAACTAATTAAGAGATAATAAAAATGATTTTTTTTTTAATTTGTGTGAAAAACCAAAACATCATTCTTTTTTGAAGAGAGAGTACGTGTTATCACATCTTTAAGTCACTTTTTTATTATATATTGTTTTTAATTTTGTATTTACTCTAAATAAAAACTGTTGACAAAAAAAAATTACATGCATGCATTGCATCGGATTTGATTATAATGATTAAATTTGTAAAAAATCTAAGAATGACTGAAAGATGTGAGAACACACATTTTTTAGCAGGTTCACTTATAGGTTAATATATAATCTTTTTCTTATCAATAACATGCATTAAATATTTAGATTTGACTCAATTAAACCTGTAGAAAAATTAAGGGTTCCTAGGAGATGAGAGTATGCATGTACCTTATATATTGTTTTTTTATAACAAATAAAGTATTTAGACCATGTCATTTATAATTTATAAAAATTATATTTATAACATATCATTTTAGAATTTAAATATTTTAATTTATAATTAGTTTATTTATTTATTTGTTTGGTAATCATTATGTTATTCAGACAAATAATTTAAACATTTCATACAATTAGTTGAAAATGAATGAGTTTTGCTAATTGTTATTCAAACTTTAATCTCCATGTAACAAATCTTTCTCTCACTCGGTTTTTTATTACCACCATTCAAACTCTCTCTTGACGTTTCACTTTTGAATGTCTCGATTTCGATAAAATGACTCATAACAAATTGCTACGCACTAATAAATCAAATGTTGAAAAGAAGTTTCTAGGAAGACTACTAAATTGTTGCCTTTTACCTTAAATCCATTATCTAGTTGGAGCATCTTTATTTGTAGTGTTTCACTCTTTTGAGTAAATAGTAAAGAATATAATTTATACGAATTTGTAAGTTCTGAGAGGAATAAATAAAAATCGTAAACATCTCTAAAAATAGAAGAGTAAAGTCTTGAGAAAACCTTTTGTTTTTGTTAATTGCATGAGAAAATAACTTAGGATTTAGGAAACTACCTGACGGATTCTTTTCAAATTTTTAATCTTTTTGAATAACAGTATCGTGAGTAAATTCGAACTAACAGATTCCTTTGAAGTAGGTTAAGCTTTTATACTTCAAATAAAATATAAATATATAAAAATCAATCAAATCATTCGGCCGTCAATTTTTTTTATTTTATTAATATATTATTCTTCTTGAAGACGAAAAGAAAAATAGAGATAGCGAATGGTGACAAGCACAACTGGAACCCTAATTTGCATAGCTCACAGTCTATCAATTTATTCCAATCAAACATCTTCTCCATTCACACGTGATCTACAAGCTTAAAACGTTCAATGCAATTCTCAGCTCAAATATCACTTGTTTCGATCTGGATAACACGACCGAACTATAATTTTCTCAAGCCAACCAGATTTTAACTCTCATCGTCAAGTCACCAGAAGTAAAAACATATAATTTACATTGATAAATATGTGTGTTTAAATCGGACATCGAAAACTTTAGTGGTGGCTTTTGCCTCTTGAAGCTATGGTAGTATGATTATAACTAAAACTAAGAGAACTGAAATGGGTTGCTCTAGGATCTGCAATAGATATGTCCTATAATTCACACTAACGATTAAATTCGTTTAAATAGAAGAAAATATGTGGCTAGAATCGTTTCATGTCTTTGCAAAACTAGTATAACTTTACTTGCAGTTTTTAAAGTATGATTAACTTTGAAAATGCTCTTAAAAGTGTATAATTTTTTTTCCCATCAAATCTTTTTGGTAGGTTGAACAAGAAAACAAAAGTTAGTAAGGAAATTTCAAGGAAGACAACTAAGTAGCTATCTCTTGCGTTTGCGTAGGTTCATCATCAACTTTAAAACTCTAAATTTGGTTTACAAAAAAAAAGTTATGAACAAACCCGAAAAAACAACAAAAGGTTACGAAAGAGTGTGTGTCAGAGACTCAGAGTTATAGTGGAACCCACTCGAAGCTTTTAAAGTAAGATTGACTTTGAAAATGCTCTTAGAAAATTTCTCTCCTCGATTATTACTTTGTATATATTGAAGAATAAACCAAAAAGTTGTAAAGAAATTACTAGGAAGATCACTTACTTTACTATCTTTCTTCAGTTTGCTGACAACTCTGAAACTCAACTAATGTGGTTTTATAAAAAAAAAAGATCGATGAACGAACAAGAAATAAAGATTATGATGTGGATTGTTAGTATAAGCACTAGAAATGGTTGATTTTTACAAATTCTCCAAATTTCATATATATAAAAACATATCATCAATAATAGTTCTGTTAAATTTAGTATAGATCATACAAAATGAAAAAAACTTCTCAGCTTTACAGATGTTTACTTGGTAGTCTTTTTAATTAATGTTTGGGGAACATTTTAAAGTTTTAAAGTAATAGACAATATACTCCACATTATGTCATAGTCTATGCTCAGGTAAAGAGAATTGTTGAACTAATTAAATAGATTACAATTTTAAAGTATCAAGATATTGGCTATGGAGGCCACAAAAAACCACAAACAAAGTAGTAATTTAGTATTGTGCTTGGTTGTTGGCTTGTTGCTGCTCATGATTTTGTGCATATCCTCGTTCGTTTTAATTTGAAATAAAGAAAATGATACTAACTAAATCAAGTCTATTGAGCACTGCAAACTGTGTCTCTTTAGTGAAGTTGTCATATTGAAAAACTTGATCTTGAATCGGAGAACACAGAACCAAATTATATGTTTCTTCAGGTCACTGGAAAAACATATAATTTACATTGGCTTAAAGAAGTTTCAGATCAGGAAGTGAAGAACTTGGTCGTGGCTTTTGCTTCATCAGGGACTACTCTGTTCTCAATTGCCAACTTAGAAGCCGTAACCTGAAAACCGACAGAGAAATTTTGTAAGAATAAAGTTGCAGATTTTGTTAATGATTCAGAGGATTCAAGAAGAAGAACTAAGAGATACCTGAATTGTCCATAGGGTTACCAGCAGGAGCTGCTGATTCAGGCTCCTTGATCTCCACAACAACACAATCAGACATCAAGAATGTCTTTGCCACAGATGAAGCATGCTCTAGGCAACATCTCACAACCTTGAAAAGAAGAAAACTCGGTTAGCACCCGAAACAGCAGATTTCAATATGTGAAAAAGTAAGGAACTTTGCTCACTTTGGTTGGATCAATGATTCCTGCAGCCATGAGATCTTCGTATTTGCCAGTTGCAGCATTGTAACCATGTTTAGGGTTGTCACTAGAAAGAACCTGTCAACCGAAAAAAGCCATTGACTTAGTTTCTATATCAAAAGACTCAAACTTGCATTCTTTTAAGGAGATTGATTACCTTCTCACTGACAACGCTGCCATTGACACCAGCGTTCTTGGCGATTAACTTCAGTGGGTAGCTCAATGCTTTCTTAACAATGTCAGCTCCAACCTGGAGGTTAAGATGAATTGTAAAATGGCGTTATAACCCGCAGACGGCAAACTCCTCATTCATGTTATCTTTCTCTGCTGTGCAACTCTTCTGGACTAACCTTTTCTTCATCGTTTGCTAGAGTCTCTTTAATAGCGTCCACTTTCGATGCAAGTCTTAGCAGAGTACATCCTCCGCCAACAACAATACCTTCTTCCACAGCAGCCTAATTAAAAGGTCCAACAACTTAGTCTCTACCATATGGATGGAAACATTTCAAGGCTCTTTGCTTAGAGATGATGTTACCTTTGTAGCATTAAGAGCATCTTCAACTCTTAATTTCTTCTCCTTAAGCTCTGTCTCAGTTTGTGCTCCAACCTAAAGAATATAAAACGTTTAGATTATTCTTCTTATTACCTTAAGCTACGCTTTTTGCATCATGTGATTTGTTTCTTAGTATCTCACCTGAATTACAGCAACACCGCCTGATAATTTAGCAATTCTCTCATTAAGCTTTTCCTTTTCATAGTCTTGTTCAGCAGCCTACACAAACCCAAAGACTTAATCACCGTAACATAAAACCAATTTATTGGGACATTTCAATGTTTTTTGAGATGTACCTCGATAAGATTCTTGATCTGTTCAACTCTCTTCTTCACAACTTCTTCAGTACTTCCATCACCAACTATCGTTGTAGTATCTTTTGTGAGAACCACTTTACCAGCATTACCCAAAACTTCTGGTCCAACTTTCTCCAACTGAAGTCCAACTTCTTCCCTAATCACAGTAGCTACAAAGAGAAAAACAAACACAGCAACTTGAGAAACTAAACATGCTTTTTTTTAATATAGAAGCAATAATGTAAAGAACACTTAGTATATTGGTCTAACCTCCTGTAAGCGCAGCAATGTCATCAAGGTACTGGCTTTTCCTCTCTCCAAATCCAGGAGCTTTCAAAGCAGCAACTTTTATTGTCCCACGAAGCTTGTTAACAACAAGAGTCGCTAATGGCTCTTGCTCAATATCTTCAGCAATGATCAAAAGCGGGTATCCACCTTTAATCGCATCTTCCAGAATGCTAATAATATCTCTAGCATTTGTTATCTTTTTGTCAACAAGAAACAACTACAAAAGCAAGAAGAGACATATAGTCAAAAAATACTGCGGTTTTTTATCAGCTATTAAGATTTAACTGTATAAACAATAATAATACCTTGCAGTTCTCATATTCTGCACACATTTTCTCACTGTCGGTGACAAAGTAAGGAGAGATATAACCACGATCAAATTGCATTCCTTCAACAACGTAAAGGCTGTTCTCAGCGCTTTTGCCTTCCTCTAGAGTGACAACACCTTTACGACCAACTTTTGCCATTGCTTCTGCAATCATATTGCCTACTTCGTAATTGTTTCCTGCACTAACTGCTGCAACATCTGCTAGTTCACTGTCTTCAACCTGCAATCCAGAAAAGAGCTACATGATCAAGAATCCTCTAAAGCACATGAAAAGAGCTAGATTAAGAATCTAATTAAGTCAACAATACCTCCTTTGACATTTTCTTCAACTCAGCCACAAGAGCTTTGGTGGTTTTCTCAATACCTCTGGTAATCAAAACAGGATTTGCACCAGCAGCTACCACCTACACAATTCAATCCACATCATATCACAACAACAACAAAAAACACTGGTTGTTTCAAATTCACAAAAGAAAGACAATAAATTACAAACCTTTACACCTTCAGCAATAAGACCTTGAGCAAGAACAACAGAAGTCGTTGTTCCATCACCAGCTAAGTCATTAGTCTTGGAAGCAGCTTGTCTCACTAGCTTAGCACCAATGTTCTCAACTGGATCCTCAAGCTCAACCTAAACAAACAGCAAAAGCTTTTCAAAATCTACAAATCGATTTCACACCTGATTACACATTAGACACAACAAGAGATAACACCGTTACCTCTCTAGCGACCGTAACACCATCATTAACGATTCTAGGGGAACCGTATTTGCTCTCTAGAACAACATTCCTGCCTTTAGGACCTAAAGTAACCCCAACTAAATCCGCAAGTTTATTCACACCAGCCTACATAATGAAATGATATAAGTTATTCAATAAAGAACTAGAAGTCACAAAATCACCGAAATAGAATAGACTCACTTGAAGCTTCTTAATCGCAGTCCCGTCCTTATTGAAATGCAATTGCTTAGCCGCATATATTTTAGGAAACCTTGCTTTCCTCTGAGCAATACTCTGAGTCCTTCCAAAAGAGCTTGATGAGATCGAAACAAAAGATGACAATCGATTCGAAGGAGGAGCCAAAGATGAACCCATTGACGACGTTGCGCTAAAGGTTGATGCCATGGTTTTTCACTCTCTGCAAAAACAGATCAAAATCAAAACTTTATAGCTTGAATGAATCTAATAAACCCTAAAGACACAAATCAAAGTAAAACTTTGTAATCATCGACACAAATCAAAACAAGGGTATCTGAAAGCAAACAACTTTTTACCTAAACTTTGATCGAAATGATTCAACTATACACTTACTTAGAAGCTAGCGATCAAGAGATGGTTCAAGGGTTTTAGCGACTGAGAGAGGTTTTCTTGTGAAGAAGATGAAAGTCGATTTATGCGATTGTAAAGTTATGATTTTTGTTTAATTTATTCGATACAAAGTGTGTTTGGTTGCATAGTGCAAACGGACTGGTGAAGTTCGAGGATCGCGTCTTCAAAGGTTTCAGGTTAAGTCTGAGCCGTTGGATCAACTGAATTTGGAAGAATCTGGAACACTTAAACCCTAAACCCACCTACTCTACTCTCTTCACGTGCGAGTGACACTTTGATTAACTACTCATTGTTTGACACGTGTCACGAATTCAATACAACGTCGTTTTCGCTTGTCAATTATGAACAGAGACTGCTCTGTTCTCTTAAAGCAGAGAGAGGAATGAGGTTTTTGATATATAACAGAACTGAGGACCAAAACTTTGATTAGGATTTAGGAACTTACACGAGTACAAACTCTAGCTTCTCTATAAACTTTACCTGGTCTACATAAATAACCTTTGGTAGGAGCACAATGAGAATCCTCTGAACAAATACATAGTCCCTCCAATGCACATCCTTGTTTCACAATCGTCACGTTTCCTTTTAAACCTAGAATCTGATCAGTCCATTCAGTGGAAAACAATCCTAAAGAATCAAATTTCTCTTTTACTTTTAAAAACGCGTTTGCGTTCTTGTATTTTCTAATGGCACCATCAAACGCTAGGTTCCTATTCTTCCCCCAATGTGGTAACGCATTGTATTTGAATATCGCCATTTGCTCGATTTCTTCAATGTAATCCTCGTATAGACGCGGTGCCAATGGATCATTTTTGCTTCTGTAGTAAGTTAGGTCAAAATCTAAAGCTTTTTCTTCTTTTCCGAGAAATGCTAGAGAGGATGTGACATAGCGGATGAGAATACCGTTGCTGCCTTCAAGTACGCATAAAGATTTCGGTTCGATCTTCACAAGTGCTTTGATGTCGTTGATGAAACTTTTGACATTTGTGAGAGAAACACTGAATGTTGTTTGGTGAAAGAATTGGCCTTTTATCCGTGGATCCCATGGACAAGCCGTGATTAGTCCGTCTTGACGACTGTCTAGACATGAACCTGACGACATCATATGGTTTTGCATTCCGATGACCGGATAGCCTGTGAATATTAGGCCTGTCCATGGAAATTACTAGTGAAAGTTTTGTATAATCTTATATCGAAACAATCAACAAATGTATAAGCAAGTAAAAGAAATACCGTTATTAGTCACACCGTATGACATTAAAAACATAGACGACGATACTAGCTTTGCCCTCACACACTTCATGTTTGCATCTTCAAGTGACTCTTCACTCTCCTCTGCATGACATGAAGCAAAAGTATATATATAAGAAACATTATAGCTATGCAAATCAAAAATATTGGTATTAATTATCTTGAGAAATAAAGATTTACCTAAGGATCTATCTATGGCTAACACTAAAGAGAGTTGTGAACGGAATGGGAAAAATTCGAACAAGCCATCTCCCGAAGTATTAAGCGGAACTCGGCCATCCATGCGATACACCACTTTTCCTTGGCTCGGTAACCATAAGAAATCCGCAAACTCGTGTCTTTCGCCAAAACTCACTGCTTGATCTCCGAAATCCGAATCGTTTCTCATAACATAATTTAACGATCTTTTGAACATTGGTTGCAATTCGAAAGTTACTTGAGAGATAACACCAAGAACACCTAGAGAAACTTTGGCTGCGCGAAATTCCTCCGGATCTATAGTCTCGCTAAGAACCTGAACCTTTACATACCCATCAGAAGCCAAACCGGGACTCACCAATCTTATCTCGGTCACGTAATCATGAACCGCACTTCCTTTACCCCATAAAGAACTTCCGTGAGCACCTGTCCCCATCATTCCTCCAACCGTAAGTCCCCACCAATACGGTGCGTATGGCAAAGCCAGATCAAACTTAGCTGCTTCTTCGATCAGTTGCCTTAGAGTCACGCCGCTCTCAACCGTCAAAGTCTTGGCCTCCGGGTTGGTGGTCACCACATGGTTTAGAAACTTGGTGCTTATGAGAGTCCCGTCTTTACCATCAGTACAAACCAGCTTGGGGAAGCTGTGAGAGTACCTAGTCACGACCCGCATTTTTTGGCCGGCTCTAGTGGCTGCAGCCACTATAGAGACCAGCTCAGCCTCCGTCCTTGGGTACTCCACCTTTGCTGCTTTGCATATAGAGCGGTCAGGAAAGGCGCCGTACGAGTTCGTCACCGTGCACATTGTGTTTCCGAATTCACAGTTGACAGGATCATCCGGTGGAGATGAGGAAGCAAATGTGAAAAAGCAAAAGATCAAACTTAGCCAAAAGGACATTTTGTAACTTTACAAGAAAATAATTGACAATGTTTGAAGCATTCATTCACTCATCTATGTATTTATGATAAGTTTCAATATATCATAACATCATGTGATCCATATGGCTTTTATTAGAAGGATATTAATAGCGACCTGTAATTTTACCAAATAACGAAGAAGAAATTAAATCAAATTGTTTGACCCCAAAAAAAAAACAATATATTAAATGAAATTTCAGAGGACAACTTATGTGGATAGAAAACATTGCAGTATTATTGGGGGCATGTAGGGAATGTCATTACATCACATAGTTACTGTCTTACTGACTTGATCTCTATAAAAAATATGAGATTTGACTTACTGTAAACATTTAATCTAAGTCTTCAAAATACGGAAAAATATCTTTTAACCAAAAAGAGATCAAATATTTTTTATATATAAAAAGTAACGTATCTAATTTTCACCTATATTGTTGTTGACCAAAAAAAGAATAACGTTATCTAATTTTCACTCATACTGATACAGTATATATATAGTCAATATTGTTACTACTTACTATGTTATATCAAAGGATTCTAGATTGATCTACTGCCATAATAAGCAAAATGTGATCGTGTTCTCAATTCTGTACTTAATATACCGTACAATCTTTTATACATATAATGCGTAAAAGAAAGAAGACAATAGAAGAATAAAAATAAAGAAAAATGAAAGAACAGATATTTTGTCAGTTTTTAGTCGTAATGATGTTGTTGTCATCATCTCAAATTCAGGGGGAGAGATGTAATGATTCAGGCATCGAAGTTCTGAGGGGATGTCCAGATTCTATCGACAAGGAGCTGCCAACTCCGCCAAGACCATCCCAAGGTTGTTGCACTCTTGTCCGAATCATCGGGATGGAATGTGTATGCGAAGTCATCAATAAGGAAATCGAAGCCGCCATTGATATGCAAAAGCTAGTCAATGTCGCGGCTGCTTGTGGCCGTCCACTTGCTCCTGGCTCACAATGCGGAAGTAAGTCCCAATTCTCTTGTTTTTTTTTTCGGTCAATGTAATTTGGTTTGCAAATTTAATACATTCATTTCATTAGTATATAAGTTTAAAGTTATTAGGTTGTGGTATCTTATAGATTATACATTTCATATGTTTGTGATTTTTTCGCAGGTTACCTAGTTCCCGGTGGCATGATTAGACATTGAGACATCATGACTAAGTTGTCTACATGAAGTAATTTGAATTACGCCTAAAACAAAAAAAAATTGAAGACCGCCCCCTATTTTCTATCTTATTGTTGATTGGTACTTTGCCTAGTTTGTATGGCTTATAGTAGTATCAATAATTCAAATTCAATATTGCTACGATAAGTTTTCAAAAACACGTATTTGGCCAATTAAATTAGATTTTAAAATATTAATGGAGAAAAATATCTGCATGTTACAAATTATTATTAGGTATATATACTTCAAATTAGATCAATCGTATTTGATGCAGTAGCATCGTGAAGCTATTGGCACCAATTAATTTCGTAGGATTTTTATTTCATCAGTTTAGAATCACTCATAAATCTTAAGCGGTTACAAGAGTACAAACCCTAGCTTCTTTGTAAACTTTACCTGGTCGACACATATAACCTTTGTTCGGAGCACAATGAGAATCATCCGAACAAATACACAGCCCTTCCGGTGCACATCCTTGCTTCACAATCGTCACGTTTCCTTTTAACCCTAGAATCTGATCGGTCCATTCTGTAGAAAACAACCCCCACGGATCTAATCTCTCCTTGACTTTCAAAAACGTGTTTGCGTTCTTGTACTTTTTAATGGCACCATCAAAAGCTAGGTTCCTATTTTTTCCCCAATGAGGCAACGCGTTGTACTTTAATATCGCCATTTGCTCAATCTCTTCCATGTAATCCTCGTAGAGACGTGGTGTCCAAGGATCATCTTTGCTTCTGTAGTAAGTTAGGTCAAAGTCTAAAGCTTTTTCTTCTTTCCTTAGATAAGCCGGAGAGGATGTGACATAACGGACTAGAACACCATAGTTGAGTTCAAGGCCACAGAGAGATTTTGGTTCAATCTTCACAAGTGCTTTAATGTCGTTGATGAAATCTTTGACATGTGTGAGAGGAACACTTAATGCTGTTTGGTAAAAGAACTCGCCTTTAATGCGTGGATCCCAAGGACAAGATGTAATCAATCCGTTCTGATGACTGTCTAGACACGCACCAGACGACATTATACGGTCTTGGCTTCCGATTACCGGATAGCCTGTGAATATAACGCCTGCAGTAGGAATTACACTGTTACAGTGATATAACTGAAAAAAATGTTACATGGAAACATTCAAGAAATACCATTATTGGTCACACCGTATGAGATTCCAAACAAAAAAGATGCTAGTCGATCGCTTTGCTCTCACACACTTCTTGTTTGCTTCGCCAGATGACTCCTCATGCTCCTCTTCATTTTATATGTACATGTTGAAAAAGTAAATAATTTGATCTTATGTGGTATATGTTATATAACATCACATTCTCAAAATAATTTTACAAATACAAAAGAGATCAAATCATTAAAAGGAATTCAGGGAACAACTTATGTGTACACTGGACCTAGCTAGCTACATTATTAAGGTTTTCTCTTTAGAAAATGATATGAATTTGACTTACCATAAATATTTCATCTAAGCCTTAAACAACATTTTTTTTTTTTTTTTTTTTTTT
>Ga0041059_1003058_pt1 | contig 11810 bp, 7 predicted proteins | sample AraColnosormetaG_FD_56232 | JGI IMG/M metagenome (GOLD analysis project Ga0041059, IMG submission 56232) | Arabidopsis roots microbial communities from North Carolina, USA - Col MF nosort | ecosystem: Host-associated > Plants > Roots > Unclassified | place: USA: North Carolina | collected 2013-09-02 | reverse complement strand
TTAACTAGATCTTGAATCCAGACAATAGATATGCCCACCATAGGTATCTGTAGTTGGATCTATTATTTGATGAGTCTGGTTTATAGGTGTGTAATAAGAATAGGCCTATCTACTAAGGTGAACAATTGAACTCATTTAGAATGCAAGTTTAGGTTAAAGATCTCTCGGCTTCTCCGGTTATTCTTAGCTATAGGCATAGGGAGTTTTGCGGAACACCACTGGTTATTTCATAATTAGAGTTTGAGTTTAAGAATAGTTCGATAACAACCTAGCTTTAATTAGATCTACTAACCAATAGTTTCCTGAGAACACCTTGTTCCTAGCTCTTTATTTCATCGTTTATAACCAATCAATCATTCCCTGCTAGCTTAATCTTGATATTGAATTCATTGTGTGAACAAAAGAACTTTGTGGAAATCGATCCTTAAATACTGCAATTGATCTCTTGTTTGAGAGAGTAGTTCTTAAGGTAATTTGAACCTTATCAATAGGGTTTAGAGATTATTTCTCTAATTGTCGAATACAAGATGTAAGAATTCACCTTAATAGATCTATAAGAAACAAAGAGTAGAAAGTAGGGATTTGGTGTCTTTGGAGCTTTAGATCCAAGAGACAAATGGTTCTTGTGCTTCTAAGCTTCTCGGTGAAGGCACAAGGGAGATGCATGAAGAGCACAACTCTTTTCGTGTCTAAAACAAGTATTAATAGGTCTCGGAAAGTTAGTAGTGGGTTTAGGGTTTTTTGGAAAAACATTACGTAGTTTCATTTAAGTGCAGGATAATGCTTGAGAATTGGTACATGCTTCATGACTGGTCTCTAGAGTAGGCTTCACACCGATCATGTGGGTTGTGATTGGTCCCAACCGGTAGCTCTTCACCGGTCACAAAGACAGGACTTCACTCTAATGGGCATTGAAAACAAATGTTGATCATATGAGTTTACTTTATGTGGTTACTAACTCTTCTAGCTTTCCATAGAATCCAAAAACTCTCAATTTGGTGCACGAGAAGTTCTCCAATGGATGTAAAACCCTCAAAGCTTTGAATTTGTTAGAAAACGCATTTTGCTTGCCTCATAAAACCTTCTTCGCTTCTTAAATACTTGATTATCATCTCTTAGACCTTGAAATTAATCCAAATGTTTCATAAAATATAAGAAAAAAATAGCTAATATAGGTAAGAAAATACGATGTTATTCAACTCCCCCAGACATAGACTTGCTTTTCCTGAAGCAAACAATAGAGTAAATCAAGTGGAAAGGTTTGAAAATCATAGGACCCCTCTTATTATCAGTGACCGTACTTTGAACTATAATCTGCAGACCACATAAAGCAAAACTTGCGTTAGAACATCAGCACTATCGCCTACACCTTTCTTGTCCTTGTCCATCCGATTTGAACCTACAAAACTTCTAAATTCACGTCAATCATGTAACATCCCACTCCCATCTTCTTGGAGCATTTTGTTTTAACATTATGATTCAGCCCATTTAAGGCCCAAGTGAATGAAAAACCACAAAGCGACAAGGTCTAGTAGTTGTGACCACATCTATATATGTAAGCATGTCCTTCCTCGTTAAGATTAATAAACCCTAGTTGCATTTGGTGATGAGAGAAATAAATGAAGAGAATCAATTGTTGTGAGCTTTTCCTCTCGCTGTCATATTGAGAAAAAAGGAGCAGATCGTGAAAGAGAAGAAGAAAGTAAAGAAGTAGAGAATAAAACAGAGATGAAGGGCGAGATATGGCCAAGAAGAAGTGATCATCATCACCGCAAAGGAAAAGCATTGAGAGGGGGAGATATGGTTCATAAAAGTGAGGGGGAGTAATGATGAAGAAGATTAGAGCATATCTAGGCTGGAGAAAAGCAAAACACAAGCAAAGATGGAAGAAGATGAAGGGAAAATTGTGAAACTTCTTCTCCTCGAACCAGAAAGAATTAGATCATGAGTACAACATCTCTAGAAAGAACACCAACCCAAGAATCCTTAGCAACTAACAGATCTTCAATAAGAGTCAAACTTGAGGAGTTATGCGTGTTACTTTCCGGCCAAGTAACTGTTGGAATGATCTGCAAATATATGCTAATTATGAACCAGAAAAAAGTTCTGAGATGGGATATCAATAGCAATGTTTGGAGGTCGAAATGATATTTGATCTGGCTGTAAATTGGTGGAGTTCTTCATGATACCACATGCTCCATATTCCACAGTGCGAATCAAATTCTACCGGATAGTAATGGAATTATAAATCTGTTTGGGAAGCACTTTAGTTTAAAGTAATTAGTGGCAAGTTTTATTGTTTGGTTTGGCAAACAAGCTTGGTTTGAGCCCAAACTTTTCAGAAGTCTTTAAGACTTTCATAATTATGTTTTGGTTGATGGAGAGCCATGGTGGATGATAACATCGTATTTTCGCCCACTTCTACTATGTTTTTACTAGGTTGTTCATGGAGAAATCAAGAGATATTAGATACTTCAAGGTTTTTTCCAAGTATTTGTATTTCAAGGAAGAATTAAGAGTTTTCAAGCAAAAATGAGTAAAAGTAAATCAAACCCCATTTCAGGACGGTTTTTGTACCATAGAATTATGTCATCCGTTCAAGGTCTTCACCTCGATGTGGAATCACCACAATCCATTCAGCCATTCAGAAGTTATGTCGAGAGGGTGAAGACATGACCCAATTGTTAGAAGTTATATGCACCCGTTCCGGAGCCTCTAAGTCACACTAGCCACCAAGCATGTGCATGGGCTATTCACCACTCTCACCACTAGTCGCCCACCCTTGTGCCAAGTCTAGAAGCTTGCCCAACACTTAACCTAATCAACATATATTAACGCTTAACCTATAAATACCAAACCTTTAGAGAAAAACCCTACGTATTTGATGGCCTTTTGGAGTTTCTTTTAATGGCCTCCTTCACAGCCAGCTCAAAGCATGTAGCCTCCGAGCTCCCTATCCACCTCAAAGCTTATAGAAGTCGTCCCTTGAAGATCTCTCTCTTGTTCTTCATCGCTTTCTCTTCGCTTCTCTTATACTTTTTCTTATACTACTTTTGGGTAGATGAGTTATCTTCTGTGACATCTTGGAGAAGTTTCCTTTGAACCCCCTTTTGTTATTGATTCGTTTATGATCTTATTCTTTATGATATATATTATTTGCATCATTAGCGAATAGTTTTCTTTGTTGGGTTTTATGGGATGATTCAAAGGGGTTTCATGGTTCAAAACTTATTAGGTTGTTAGATCCGATTTTCATTCATACTTAGATTCTTTTGGGACATCTTTTACTTTATTGCATTTGTTTTGATTAATCACCAAACGCTAACCCAAGAGGGAAGGATCTCTAACCAGATAAACCAAACTTCAGACATCGTATTACCAATCATTCGTGTTGTTGCATACGTAAGTTGAAAAAAGGACTTAGAATACTTAGCGAACGCGATCCTAATGTGTTAATCTATACGTTGTTGCATACGTAAGTTGTGTAACATAATATAGGGCGATTTGCTAATTAAGTATATTCTAGGGTTAGTCGTTTATTCGTGTTTCGTAGTTGTGAACTAGAGCAAAAATATTAAAAACTTAAGAGAGACTAGCCCTATTATTCGAGAATCATGATACCTTGAGAAACCCTTGAACACCCAACACCATAAATTTATAGCTTACAACTGATATATATTTTCTTGCATTAACTTATTTTATTGCTTAGTTATGAGGAAACCCAAATCCAAAACCCCTAAGTGTAGTTTTTTCTTAGCCATATTTTATTTCATAATTAAATATTTATAGATATCACTCTTTGTCGGATCGATCCTTAAACATAACTAATGATTATTGTGCCCTTGTAGCTAAGGTGTGGTCCCTAAGATAAAACCTTGAGGTAAATCTTATAATAATTTGGATAATATATCGTGGGATCCTACTGAAAGGAAAGAATATTGGATTATCATCCAAATGAAAGGGACAAAATAGATGCAAGTACTTAACTAGAGGTCCATGTCAACCTATGATCATATTTTTCTTTAGAAAACAATAGGAACTTCATTGATGATATTTAATTCAGCTTGGTTTGGTAAATACTCTAGTTCGCTAGAGTATAGCACATTGACAAATAAAGTATAGTACATTGGCAATTGTTTTTTTGATTAGTTGATAAGAGTGGAGCAGTTAAAGAAAATTTGGTTGAGTTATTCATGTCAAAGAAATATCTTCTTTATCTCTGAACTCTGCAATTGATAGGCTGTTTGCTAAACATTGGTTAAGTTTGACAGTTGAGAGGACAAGGTTATGATAGAGCAAGTAACATGAAAACTGAGTTCAATGGGCTTAGATCATTGGATGCTAGGGAAAATACTTCTCCATATTACCTCCATTGTTTTGCTCATCAACTTCAGTTGGTCGTCGTCGTTGTAGTTGCAAAAAAGCACTTTGATGTTGGTGGTTTTTTTGACATGATTTCTAAGCTGTTGGATATGGTAGGAGCTTCTTGAAAGTTATCAAAAAGGAGTAGTACAAAATTATTAATGGTGACATTAGCACTGGAAGCAAGAGCTTTCTCTTCAAAGGCCTAAGTATACCCGTTGGAATTCTCATCATAAAACTTTATTGCGTATGGTTGATTTGTTTTCTTATATCATTGAAGTTATAGATTATATCCAAGATGAAGGAGTTGATGACTCAAAAATACGTCAAGCGTTTGGTCTTCTCAAGTACTTTCATATCTTTGATTGTGTATTCTATATACAATTAACGTTAGTCATGTTGGGTCTGACAAAGAATTTATCGATGGCTTTGCAAAGGAAGGATCAAGATATTTTGAATGTTATGTGGAGCCCGCATCCGGGCTGCATCCCACTCGTCCCACCGGTCACTAAGCTACGTCAAAAAGCCCATAAGTTAGGCCCATCACTTACCTAATTAACGAAAAGACGATTCTACACCTTAACCTAATTGAAGCCTATAAATACAAAGCTTAGGAGAAACCCGATGGCGTCACGATTTAGAGAGCCTCTTTCACAGCCACCATCGACCAGACTCTAAGCTCCATTGAAGATCCACCTCTTCGATCATAAGCCTCCAAGTCGACGTCCCTTGAAGATCTCTCTCCTATTCTTAATTGCTTTCTCTATTCTCTTCTTCTACTATTTCTTATACAACTTTTGAGGAGAAAACTTATCTTTTGTGACATCTAGAGAGGTTTCTTTTGAACCCCCTTTGTTTATATCTTTGTTTATGTCTTTCAGATGCTTTTCTACTTCATCTCTATGTCATTTCTTTGCATCATGAGGTGTTTATGGGGTGATTCAAAGGGGATTCATGGTTTGATTCACACTAGTTGTGAGATATACTTTTCATTCATATTAGCTTCTTTTGGGACATCTTATTCTAATGCATGTGTTTGAATTGATCACCAAATACAGATCGAAGGAATTAGGACCCCTATTGGGTAACCCTAATATCAGAAATAGTGTTACCAATCCTTCGTGGTGTTGTTTGCGATGGTTGAGTAACAAGACTTATAGTAGTACTAAATGAATCAATGCTTAATGCGTTGAAGTATGCAGCATTGACTTCAAAGGTTGAGTAACGGAGTATGGGGAGATCTAACAGTTAGACGTATAGCCTAGGCTAACTCGTTCATTTGCCTTTCGTCGTTATGAACTAGAACAAAAATAGAATAAAAACCTAATTGATATATCACCTATTTTCAGAGAACCATGATATCCGGAGAAACCCTAGAGCGACCAACACCTTAATCTTATTGCTTAACAACCGATTTTTGCATTGCTTTCATTCATTCACTTTGCTTTCATTCATTGCTTTTATTACTTGCTTTCTTATTTCATTGCATTAGTCATTAGGAAACCCAAACCCAAAACCCCAAGTTAAGTTTTGTCTTAGCCTGATCTTCTTCTCTAAATTCAATACCTTATAGCTACACTCTTTATGGGATCGATCCTAAAATACTAGTACTGATTATTGTGCACTTATAGTTTAATAGGTGGTCTTTCTTGTAATGTGTGAATAAAATATACATCAATGATCCGCGACCTCAAGTTCCAACTCTATACGAGCATTGACAGTCTTTACACGATGAAGATGGCAACCCCATCTATGAATTTCTTGAAGAACAACTGAACCCTCTAGACGGACGAGACCAAGATTAACGAGCTCCATGTGAAGTTAATCCTTTAGGTGTGGGAGACAACATAGACGTGCCTCCTCTATAGCATCCTCATTTCATCAATTCCAAACACCTTGCTAATGTTGCCGTAAGACATGCCACTTATGTACCCACCTTTGAGACGAGCCGCTCCAAATCGTACGATAGCCAAATTTTGATGCACCAAAACAATACCTGCAAGATCGACCTGTTGTATGAGTCACTAATCCTCCAGGACGTGACTACAAGATAATACCTCAAATCATTGGTGTAATACCCCGTCCCAAGACCTAAGAACTGGACGGGAAGGACGCAAGCTGGACCGTTCAACCAAAGGAGAAATTAGATTGTAGGAGAGGAGGATTGATCAAAAATCAAAGTTCGAATGATATGTATAGATCAGTAGAAGAGATCTACAAGAAAAATCATGAGAGATTATTACTCTAGAAAATAATCAAAAGGTGAAAGAAGGATCAAAGTTGTCAATCAACCGTATCGTTAAGAATTTCGTCGTGGGAACGAAAAAATTCTAATGAAAGCCGTAAGTCAGCATAGAGACTTTAAGAAATACCAAATTCCAAGGTAAACGATCTAAGTATTTTCCGAAAGTATCGGCTAGAGCCAGTAGTTGCTAGCAAGAATTTCGAAAATTTAGAAAATTGTCTAACAACAAAGAAACGGATGGGAAAGAAGAAAATGAATTTTTTGGTAGAATAAGACACATATGAGATGGTCAAGAAGAATCAGAAAGGTTTAGGGTCAAGATATTTTCGGCGAATATCAGATTTTCTAAGAAATGTCCTAATGGCCTTTAAGGAGCAGAAATTAGAATTTTGTGCTAACGTCAAGCATAAAATTAATTATAGGCATTCCAATAAGACTAATGAGGCAATAGGAAGGGTTTAAATTAAATTAGAAGACATGAGTAATTTTCAGTACGGAATTAAGTCATCGGAAAATATTCTACCCGATCGCCAAGAAGTAAAGTGGTCCCACTACAAGAAAGTAACGTATTGATAGCAGTATAATATAACGTTTTATACCTTTTTGCTATAGTTGGCATATCCTTCAATTTTGGATAGTGTTTGCACTTTACAAACGCTATGTCTGGTTGGTAAGATCTAAATTTTTGGAACTCTTTTTAGGAATGTAGAATACATAGCACTCGTTCGTTTTAAAACGTTGTGTATTGTTGCGACGAATAAAATAAATTTTTTTGCTCCCGAAATACTTAACGAAAAAAAGAAGCGCCTAACAAAATTTTCATTCTCCCTCTCCATTGTTTTACTTCTCAAGCTTTTTTCCTCACTACCTTTGTCAATCTCCGAAATCCCTTGCTCCCTCTTCACCAATTCCTCAAATTTAGACCAAGCTTCTCTTCGAAAAAATCCTTAACCTAACCATGAGTCATCTTCCTCTTCTCCATTTTACTCTCGTTGCAAACCCTAGCCGCCGTCAAAGCAAGCGAGACATGTACCCACTCGATACTCATGGTCCAGACAAAGATCCGTCTTAGTTTGAAAGATGCCAGCGCCCTCATGTTCCTCTGATTCTTCCTCATCTTACTCCTATTCCTTCAGATCTATAATCAATCAATGTATTTTCTTATTTTATTCAATCGATTTATCATCTCTTTTGTTGGTAAATTGATGTCTGTGTTACAGATCAAATGTTGTGAACTAATTAGCCTAATGATTCGATTGATTTTGGTGAACCCGAGGATCGTACAAGTATGTAGCTATGGAGGAAGATGGAGTCTAATGTCATGAGATTCCTGTAGACAATAACCTTCGATTGGCCGTCCTAAACGTCTCGACAACCTCTTGTATGCTTGCTAACTCATTTCACTTTCCAATTTAGATTTGCTTCAATAGCTCATAAGATTTCAAGTTTGGGTCCGATAAGATTTGGTCTATGTTTAATTCTTATGATATTGTTGGAGAAATGGAGATACTGAGGTTTGATTTCGCTGCGCTCGTTAGATTTACCAACTAACGGCTCCGCTTCTCCTCTACCCTCCACGCTTACACATTCCTCTTCTTCTTTACAGGTTTTGTTGAGTCCATGTTAGTCAAATTTACTAGTTTTGGTTTCTCGAGTCTGAGGGTTTTGTTTCTTTGAAACCAATTTGATGTTTCTCCTGAGAAATTCCAAGCTAGATTCATTCTTAATTGCTCTTAAATGAGAATGTTAGTCTGCTTTGTTCAATTTTGTGCTTAGATAAAGTGTTTCACGTGACTCTACCTCACTATTTGAATTAGTCTAAGTGGAAACATTGATAGCCATACTTGTTTGTATTTGTTTTCTCTCCGTATGTTTTCTTGCTTCTTAAATCTCATTCTTGATTCATCTACAGAGGTTAAGGCTTTACTCTGCACCTATCAAGAAAATCGTGTATAAAATTAAGGAACTTGGCAAGAGGATCAACGATTTATGTGGTATGTGCACATTCTTTACTCATGAAGTGTTTGGTTTATTTTGGTTAGTGAATTTTGTTTATTGGTTGTAAAATACGGTTGTTGGGATGCTTATACTTGCAAGTATCAAGGAGTTTGATAAAAAAACTTGCTTATATGATAGAAAAGTCGTCTCTTTTTGTTTACTTTAAATGTGTTGTTCCATGATTACTTCTTAAAATCTTAAGTTGATTAGTTTTGAATTTTGTTAGTGTTGTGATGTTGTTGTATTTTGACGTACGTCCCATTTTTTTATAAAGTTAAGATTAGTCTATTGTAACTTAATGTCTTCTGTTAGGTGTTATGCTCGTCTTCATGGAAGGGCTGTGAACTGTTAATTGTGAACTGCAAAGAAGAAGAAGAAGAAGTGTGGTCATCGCAACCATGATTTTTTAGAAGCCAAAGAAGATTCCAATCATGTTTGCTTTGTATTTTGTTTTCCTCTTGAGAGATAGTTTATTCCTTGTTTCATTGAATTTTTATGTAAAACATTTATATCAATAAAAAGATTTCGATTTCTATCTATTATGAATTGATTATTGGAATTATTAAAATTTAAAATCTAAATTCAAATCGATTTGAATAATATCATTAATAACAAAGAAGAAGTGCTATTGTAAAATATAATATTCCAGCAAAGAATGTGCTATAATAACTAACAGTATTATAGCACAAAGAAAATCCACTATATTATGTCTTCGACCTATTATGACGGGAGAAGATAGAGCGCTTGTTAAAATGCTAAAATATAATTACATAGGGTTATTCGGAAGATAGAACGCTTGTTAAAATGCTAAAATATAATTACATAGGGTTATTCGGACGCTACAGAAGTCCAATATTTTTGTAGTGTCTGCATCATAAAAATTAAAGACCTTTAAGTGAAGAGTATAGTATCGTACATTGGTATCGTAAGTTCGTTGCGTTTACTCTATATTGATTATTTGTCATTTATCTAACCTTCATTTTTCTATTTCCCTTTTTTTTATTATTGTGTGAATTGATTGCTTCCTTTTAGTTTCGGGAATGGGTTGGGGTAAATTATAGGTTTGGTAGTCAGGCTTACTGAGTAATCTTAGATTATTCATGACACTACTTTTTTATTTTTCATATAACCCTAGTAAGTAATCCTTAGCCGGTGCGGTGATATAACCCTGTTTTTACCATTTTTAACTGTGTTTTCGATATAGGATTTTGAGTCTTTTTGTTATTTTTAGAGTCTTTTTAGTTAAGAGTGTCGATCGACACACTCTTGGTGTCGATCGACACCGGTTTCGGCCCAGAGAAGTCCATGACGATTTCAAGTTTAAAGAAGTGAAAATTTTGCCAGAAGACTTCTCTATTTTTATTATTAGTCCATGAACGTTTTTAGGTAATATATATAGTTTTAAAGGTCATTGTTTAGACCTAAGACGTTCTTCTCATCCAAGTTTTCTTTTAGAGACATAAGCTATTCATCCATGTTTTACAGAGATTCATTCAGATTTCAATAACAGTGAAGAGCTCTTTTCTAACTCTTTTCTTTATTGATGTGTTTATGTTTTCTTACTCAAATATGTTGTTTGTTTCAATCTCCATGTCTGAGTAGTTTGCTTGTTAGGGTTAGGGTTTCTCACTAGGGATTCATATGGTTTAGTAGATCGCCCCTTTCGTAGGTTATCTGTAGAATTCTTCAACAGATGCTAGTTCTAGAGTATGTAACTAGAACTTGAATCCAAATAATAGATATACCCACTATAGGTATCTGTTATCAGATCTATTATTTGATGAGTCTGGTCTTTAGGTGTATAAGAATCAGCCTATTTACTAAGGTGAACTTATTGAACTCGATTATAATGCATGTTTAAGTAAAGGATTTCATGGCTTCTTTGATAATCTTAGCTCTAGGCATAGTGAGTTTTGTGGAACACCACCGGTTATTCTAATATTAGAGTTTGAGTTTAAGAATGGTTCGATAACAACCTAGCTATCATTAGATCTACTAACCAATAGTTTCCGGAGAATACCCTAAACCTGACTGTTTATTATCTTGTTTTACAACCAATCAATCTGTTGTTTACTTACTTTGTTTTATTTTATTTTCTCATAATCTCTTCTAGCTTAATCTCAACACTTAATTCACTGTGTGAACAAAAGAACTTTGTGGAAATCGATCCTTAAATACTACAATTGATCTCTTATTTGAGAGAGTAGTTCTTAGTGTAATTTGAACCATATCATGCGGTAATCCTAAGGCGGCCAAAACTAGATGATTTACATGTTTTGCTCAAACTCAATAATTTTTATTATATATAGTTTTCTAAATGGGCCCGAGAACTATACATATTTTGGTAACAATTTAAGCATGATACTATATTAAGTACAAGTGGTTTTCTAAACACCTGAAGGCGACCGAATGATATTTAAGTCAAGTTCGGGCTGACACAACTTATAAACGTGGTATGGGTTGAAAAGCCTAACACCATTTTTGGGAGGTAAAGATACCCGGAGTCAATCAATTTTAGAGAACAGATTCATTCAGGGAACTTCTATTGTTTTATTACAGGCGTCATACATGATGCTCCTATTCTTTCTTATTTTTAGGATGGTTCAGGGTGTTACAAAAATGGTGTCAAAGAATGGTTTATTTATGCTCACGGACCTTTGTTTCCAATGTTTTATTGAATCAAAATGTGTTACAAAACCTGACTAAAAAAAATCAGGTTGTTGATATGATCACTTTGCTTTTATTTTGTCGTTAGATAAAATTTAGAACTCACCCTTTTGTTTGTTACATGTGTTGTAGATATTGAGACGTGGTCGTATGAGGATGAGGGGTAGGCGTGGGCATTCGGGTTCCCGTTCGGGTTTGGTTCTTTTTTTCGGGTATCGGGTCTATTCGGGTAGGAGGTTGAGAACCATTCAGGTCTAAAAATTCTGTTTGGTTTCGGTTCGGGTTCGGGTCGATTCGGTTATTTTAGTAAAAATGTAAAAATAACCAAAAATACCCAAAATATTTTCGGGTTCGGGTTAGGTTCGGGTTTTTTACATATATACCCAAATCTACCCAAAATACTCGATTACCCGTAAATATATTGGTTACTTTTTATCCAAATATAACCAAATGTAACCAAAATACTTAAATTACCTAAAAGAAAACTATAACATTTGTTACTTTTATCCCAAATATATCCAAATGTATATGAATTACT
>Ga0041059_1003057_pt1 | contig 11810 bp, 13 predicted proteins | sample AraColnosormetaG_FD_56232 | JGI IMG/M metagenome (GOLD analysis project Ga0041059, IMG submission 56232) | Arabidopsis roots microbial communities from North Carolina, USA - Col MF nosort | ecosystem: Host-associated > Plants > Roots > Unclassified | place: USA: North Carolina | collected... | reverse complement strand
TTTTTTTTTTTTTTTCGCAAAACCAAACTGCAAAAAAAACTAAACCAAAACCAACTGCAACTGTGCGATTGGTTGATTCTATTAAGGGTATTTCAGTCACAAAATGTTTCAAAAGGGAAAACGTGAAAACCAACTCTCATTTATCCAAACGATGAGAGCAAAAAAAATTTCATCCACTTTTGTGAAAATTTCTTAATTTTTAATAAGTCATGAAAGTTGAAACCATTTTTGGTCACCTAATTTGACTTTCACTTGTCCTTTGATCCTTGACAGTATATGAAACCCGTACTAGGCCTTGACTCGTTTCATATTCATTCCCTTGTAGTTTCCAAACTATTTGGAAGCGGAAACGACGTCGCTCTTTCCAGTGTTACTATCGAAGACATTTACATGCCACTTAAGGCATAATGACAACGAAGTGTTCGACGTATCGTTTACGTAAGCGCAATTTAGGGAAGAAAAGTCTTTTTGCCTTGCTCCTTACGTCACCCTAAAAGTCAAGTGTTCGTGATAGAAAAGTCTCTTCGTATTTGATCCACAATTCTCCAAGAGAATAAATACAAATCAAAATCTGTTTATTTAAAGCCAAACAATAGGTTTTAATAAGGAAACGTTAATAGATAAATGGAAAGATCCAATCTTTTCCACATCCCTTGTTTTCTTCTCTTATTTCTTCTCTTCAACATCAATGGCGTTCACACTACCTTCGTCTGCGGCGACGAAGACTTCTCTCCAAACACAAGCTACGTTGAAAACCTCGAATCTCTCTTGCCTTCTCTTGCTTCAAACGTCATACGAGAACGTGGTTTCTACAACGTTTCGCTAGACGGAGTTTACGCTCTTGCCCTATGTCGAAAACACTACGAAGTTCAAGCTTGTCGTCGCTGCGTCGATAGAGCAAGTAGGACTCTGTTAACACAATGCCGAGGCAAAACAGAAGCATATCACTGGGATTCCGAAAACGATGCAAACGTTTCTTGTCTAGTACGCTACTCAAATATCCATAGATTTGGCAAACTAAAGCTTGAGCCAATAGGGAATGTTCCTCACTCGAGTCTTGACCCCTCTTCCAATCTAACCCGAATCAGCCAAGAGTTTGCCGCCAGGGCTAATCGAACAGTTGAGGTTGCGTCCACAGCTGATGAGTCTTCGGTATTGAAGTATTATGGAGTCTCAAGTGCAGAGTTTACAGACACTCCTGAGGTTAATATGTTGATGCAATGCACACCTGATTTATCTTCCAGTGACTGTAATCATTGTCTGAGAGAAAATGTTAGGTATAATCAAGAACATAACTGGGACAGAGTTGGAGGAACAGTTGCCCGTCCTAGTTGTTATTTCCGATGGGATGATTACAGATTCGCAGGAGCTTTCGATAACCTAGAGAGAGTTCCCGCGCCTCCTCGATCTCCTCAAACTCGACAAGATTATCGGGTCAAGAAAGGTACTAGAATTGATTTTCTTGATGAAATCTTGAATTGACTTGACATTAACCTTTTCTTCAGGAAGAATGTTTCAACCATGGAGCGTTGTGGTTGTTGTTTTCCCTACGGGCATAAATCTTGCCGTGTTTGTCGCTTTCGTGCTTGCTTATCGCCGGATGCGGAGGAGGATTTATACTGAAATCAATAGTGAGTATCAAGAATTTTGAGTAAACATTTGGAAAGTTATGGAGTGTTGTTTTGAATGAAAAAAGCTTCAAAATATGTGCAGAGAATTCTGATTCTGATGGTCAAGCTACGTTAAGATTTGATCTTGGCATGATCTTAATTGCAACCAATGAGTTCTCCCTTGAAAATAAGCTTGGACAAGGTGGGTTTGGATCTGTCTACAAGGTAAGAAATTTCATCAAACCTTGTAAAGTGTTATCAAAATCTTTAGATTTTGGTCAGTGATCTTATACCGGTCTCAGGGGATATTACCGAGCGGGCAAGAGATAGCGGTAAAGAGATTAGCTGGAGGCTCAGGACAAGGAGAACTAGAGTTTAAGAATGAAGTCTTACTCTTGACAAGACTCCAACATAGGAATCTAGTTAAGCTTCTTGGATTCTGTAATGAAGGAAATGAAGAGATTCTTGTCTACGAGCATGTCCCTAATTCAAGTCTTGATCACTTTATCTTTGGTAAGCCTTTACATGACCAATGTACACAAAACTTGTTAATCAGACTAAAGAGTTCTTTCAAAATATGTAGACGAAGACAAACGTTGGCTTCTTACATGGGATGTGAGGTACAGAATCATAGAAGGAGTTGCAAGAGGACTTCTTTATCTCCATGAAGATTCTCAGTTGAGGATTATTCACAGAGATTTGAAGGCAAGCAATATCCTTTTAGACGCGGAGATGAACCCTAAAGTTGCAGACTTTGGGATGGCGAGGTTGTTTAACATGGATGAGACTCGAGGAGAGACAAGCAGAGTAGTTGGAACCTAGTAAGTCTGCTCTATTTCACACATAAATGCTCTGCTTTAGACATGGATACTAATGTGATTTTTGTTCATGCAGCGGATATATGGCTCCGGAGTACGTGAGACATGGACAATTCTCAGCTAAATCTGATGTTTATAGCTTCGGTGTTATGCTTTTGGAGATGATAAGTGGTGAAAAAAATAAGAACTTTGAAACAGAAGGACTTCCTGCTTTTGTAAGCTTCTTGAATCTTGATCACATTTTATTTATCTTCTCACTTTTAGGCTTTGATTGGTAACACGCATAATGGCATAATGACGTTTTCTAATGCGGTTAAGCAGGAAATTTGTCAATCAAGAAAATTTGCATAATTGTATTAGAAAACGCAAAAACCCAAGATTTGCATTTTTGCATAAAATTACAAGTAAATAATTCATAATGCAAAAAAGTGGGTATATATTTACTTATTTTGCACAATAATTTGTTATTATTTTAAACATACTAAAGAAAAAAATATAATTGTTTACACGAAATTTATATCACTTGACTTATAAAGAATGTTTTCTTTTGATATAAGGCATGGAAGAGATGGATAGAAGGAGAGCTTGAGAGTATAATCGATCCTTACTTAAACGAGAATCCAAGAAACGAGATCATAAAGTTGATTCAGATTGGTTTGTTGTGTGTTCAAGAGAATGCAGCAAAGAGACCAACCATGAACTCTGTAATAACTTGGCTTGCAAGAGACGGTACTTTTACAATACCTAAACCTACAGAAGCTGCTTTCGTCACTCTGCCTCTCTCGGTGAAACCTGAAAATAGGTCCATGAGTGAGCGTAAAGACAAAGATCCGTTTTCAGTGGATGAGGTCTCGATTACAGTCTTGTATCCTCGGTGAATATTCCATTATTTTCTGACCTCATCTGCATTGGTGCTAGAGAAACTAGAGTACGATACAAGAAACATGTAACTTGGGGTGGGTATTCGGATAATTCGGTTTATTTTGGTTACTTTATGGACACATTGTCACCGAATTATACCCGAATTTAGTTGAGTAAATAATTATTTTAAATTCTTTAAATTTCATCTTTAGTATAAATTCTTTTTGAGAATACATATTAAAAGGAAAAGCCTAAAAACCGCGGTTTATTTTTTATTTGGCCGTTTAATACCTGTAATTTTAAAATTGGAATAAAAATAGCTAAATTATTTTTTGTTGTCTTTTAAATCCATGGTCTTTTAAATTTTGGTAATTTCGAATTTGCGACTTAACATCTGTTATTGGGCGTTACGGAAATCGTTAACGGCGTTAACAAAATTAAGTGAAATTAGAAAAGCAAAAAAAAGTGGTCTAAAAAACCACGATTTATATTTTACCGTTAACCGGTAACGACTTCCGTAGAACCCAATAACAGATGTTAAGTCGCAGGTTCGAAATTACCAAAATTTAAAAGATTATGGATAGAGTAAGATACAAAAAATATGTAATTTGGGGTGGATATTCGGATAATTAGGTTTATTTTGGTTACTTTGGTATGGAAACATTGTCACCGAATTATACCCGAATTTAGTTGAGTAAATAATTATTTTAAATTCTTTAATTTCATCTTTAGTAAACTTTCTTTAGTGAAATATAAACTCTTTTTGAGGATATGTTATATTAAAAAATATTTGGTTTAATAAATTAAATTAAAAATTCGATTGAGTCCGTTTTTTTAGTGAACTTTCTTTACCCTAATCGGTTTAATTTTAGATTGGGTCAAATTCGTTGAATAATTTCATTTCTGTTTTGAATCGGTCGTATCATTTCGGTTCATTAAAATGCTCAAGATCAGGACAAAGATTCATGTTTCATTCAAACTCTAGTTTAAAATTTCGATCAAAAGACAAATTTCTTTGTAAAAGTAAATCAAATTTGCTAATATAATATGTCGGTAACAAAGAATGAATGAACAAATTCATCTATACAAAAAAAAGAAAAGAATGAAGAATGTTCTCTCTAAGAAAAACTAGAAAAGCTTGCTAGCGAATTCTTTGGCCTTAACCTGAGAGAGATTCGATCTTTTCGCGAGATCTCTCAGTTCTGATAAGCTTCTCCCTAGCTTCACCGCAACTCTTGTCTCAAACACTTGTCCGTTCTCTCTCTTCTCCGTCGATTTCATAGTTTCTTCTAATAGAGAGAAGAATCCAGCTGAGTTTCTATACATCTCAAACACCATTCCCACTTGACCACCATGCTCTAAAGTGTTGACAACCGCAGCCAAAGAAGCACAAGTCATCGCCACGATTCCAGCTAAACCGGAATCTTGACCGATAAAGACAGAGCTTACAGCAGAAACTCCGGTTAAAACTGGTCCAGAGATAGCCAAGAACCGGTTTAGCTTCAACGCCACGTGACCTAATTTCTCATACTCTTCTGCGTCTCTGCTCTTCACCACATGAGCAACTTCTCTCATCTCCGCCTCAAGCTCTTGACTCCATCCATTCGCAAGACTAGTTTTAGGGTTTTTCTCCTTGTTTTCAGGCCACCAAGTCGCCGGTTTAAACTCTTCCGGAAACTTCTCGAGCATTGTTCCGATCAGAGGAAGAGGATAAGCTTTATCTAGAGACAACACTCTCTTTATCACTTCCTTAACATCTTCTTCTTCGATCTCCTCGTTTTCTCTCAGAAACATTTCGATTTCGACTCTCAGCTTCTTGAACAGCCTCGTCGCGTTCCTCTGTTCTTCAGCTAGCTGCGAAGGTTGAATCTTGCTCATCAAGGCAGCAAAACCCGTCGCAGATGTTAACAACACCGTTGAAGCTATCTTCACAGCGGTTACAGAATCTACACCGTGACCGTTAACCGAGGCTATTCCGGCCATCAAAGCGGCAGTGAGAGTAATCATGTTGACAGAATTGAGCAGTAAAGAGTTCCAATTGTTACGTTGATCTCCGATGTTCTTGTGCATCTCAATCCTATCCATAACTTCTTCAAGAACCGCATTGAGACGAGTTCTTTGGATAGAATCAGAACCTCTCTTTTGTTTCAACGAAAGAGGAAGACTTTCTACAAACTCAAAGCTCGGTTCTTTAACCGATAAAGTCGGTATTTTCGGAACCGAGACGTGAAATTTCGGTAGCTTCGGGATTGAAACTGCTGCTTTAGGTCTTGTACTAGAAGAAGATGACGAAAGAACTAATCTTGATACCTGCAATGAAGCCATTATTGATAGGTTTTTTGGTTATGTTGGTTTCTTAATATCTCTCAGGAGATTTGTGATTGTGTTTGATGAATGAAGAGAGAAATGTTATGTGTGGTGTTATATATAGGTTTAAGATGATAGGCATAAAACAAAACAAGAAAATTTAAGGAATTGAATTGACCAAAGAGAGAATTATTGACCAAAGACCAATTAGGCTTTGATAGATTCTCCTGTGACGGTTTTTGGTCTAACCGTAAAGCTAGCCTCCCAATTTTACCCGCCATCCTCGTAGAACGAGTCTTAATTACATCTAAACCGGCTCGGTTTATATTGGTTTGATTAAACCGGTTCGGTTTTGTTTTGTAGGTAGGAATTTGGTCAAATTGCTTAAGACACAAATGACAAAACACTAGAGAGAGTATCGAAGAGAAGAATCCAAAAAAATGGGATCTTCACCACCGAAGAAGACGACTCTGCAACGGTACTTGTCACAGCTTCAACAACATCCTTTAAGAACAAAGGTTGAAACTTTTCTTCTCCTATTGTTGATTTGAAGCGATTGATGTAGTTTTCTGGGGTGGTTTCGTTTTCTTGAGATTAGGTTTAGTTTCATTGATTGAGAGACGATGACGTTGTTTTTCGATTGAAAGTTTTGTTTTTTAACCTAACCCAATTTCATAATCTGATTATCTGAGAGTATCGTTGACTCTGTTTTACAAGTAGTTGGAATTCATGTGATTTGTAGGCAATAACTGCTGGAGTTTTGTCTGGTGTTAGCGATGTTGTATCACAGAAGCTCTCTGGCATACAGAAGATTCAGCTGAGAAGGGTTCTTCTCAAAGTGGTAAAGCTTGAATCTTTCTCTTGTAGAGTCCTAAGTTCAAGCCAGTCCTAGCTTCTTTGATATGTTTTACCATTTGAGTTCTGTGTTGATTTCTCCAACAGATATTTGCTGGTGGGTTTCTTGGACCAGCAGGGCATTTCTTTCATACATATTTAGATAAGTTTTTTAAAGGGAAGAAGGATACACAGACTGTTGCAAAGAAGGTAACAATGTTCGATACCTTTCGATGATTTGTATGTTCGAGATTGATCCGGGGGTTTTCTTAAACAGTGTGTTTGAGTGGTAGGTAATTCTGGAGCAATTGACATTGTCACCATTGAACCATTTGCTTTTCATGATCTATTATGGAGTAGTCATAGAAAGTAAGTTCCTCCCTTTTTCACACTCCATTTGTAAAACACGAACCGTCGTGGATGGTATTAAGAGTTCTGCAATGTTGAGTGAAACAGGAACTCCCTGGACCCTTGTTAGAGAAAGGATCAAGAAGACTTATCCAACGGTCCAGCTTACTGCATGGACGGTAAGTGATAGATATCATCAATATAGTTCATGCTCTTTTAAGAGAATTTGAATCATAACAAGAATTGCTGGATGATTGATTCTATATATCAATCACAGTTTTTCCCGGTGGTGGGATGGATTAACTACAAGTATGTGCCACTGCACTTCCGGGTCATCTTGCACAGCCTGGTCGCATTCTTTTGGTAAGACAATGAATCATTTGCTGCAGCTAGTTCTTGTTGTTGTTACTCAACTGAAACTTGTTTGTAATCTCCACATTCTTCTTCTTTTGTTTTTTCAGGGGAATTTTCCTAACCCTGCGAGCGAGGTCAATGACACTAGCTTTGGCAAAGGCTAAGTGATTAGGAAACACATGGATCGTGACAGAGAACTCAAGCCTTGGGACTCATTATGATCACTTAGTACTCTGTAAGTTAAAGCAAATCAAACAGCTCTGAAACCAAATAAAAATCTGTATTAAGATGATACCATTCTAGGATAGCAATATGTTTTAAGTTATTACAAACACATTCACAAACATCATATAAAAAACGAGGGTATTAAAGAAGAGATATTGTTTAAGCAGCTTTGGCGAATCCAACTCTTCCTTTCCCATAATCGAACACTGTGTGGTATGGTCCCATGAAGATATCACCCAAGATCCTGCATTTTCACACGATGTACAAAATTTTGAGCAAAACCCATTTGAGTTTGTTGGTTAGTAGATTGTATTTGTAGATGATAGTTACCAGAGAGGTCCACGAGGCGGAGCAATATCCATTGCCGTGAAACCGCTGGTGCACTGAGACTCAACTCCTTCCCCGATCTTGAATATATACTGATCGACCAAAAGAAGAAGAAGGAAAAGGTTTTAATTACTCTCCTTGTAAGCTGAAAACTTAAGGAAAAGCTGATGAGAGTAGTTACGTCTTGAGGAGTTAGATCAAAGCTTCTGCCACCAATTGAGAATGTGACTATAGGCATCGACGAAACCCTCCCACAGTCCACTGCTGATTGTTGGTTTTGGGTTGGTATATGGTCACATAGCTATACATGTTTTACAGAGATTAGAGTCTTAACATGCTTATGTCCAAAATAAGGCTTTCAAGACACTCTCGAAACTCACCTCAGCAGCATAAGCGAGTATGCGTTCTTGTGTTTGATTCTGAGTCAATTCGCTCTCCATCCACACGGCTGCCATTTCGCAAGCACTGCACATCGCTTGGTTTAAAAGACCCGATGTTCCATCGTCTACAACTGACTGGATCCCCATACTGCAGACAGACATGAATCAGTTTTATGTTTGACATATTTGTTTTGACTGGATAGTGTCAGTACTGACCTCACACTCTGTGTACCATCATAAGCGCAGACTCCAATTTGTGAGCATACTTTCTTCGGATCCTCCTGCAAGTCAAGTGATGTAAAATTCAAGATTGTATTGCTTATAAAAATGTGAATGGTGTCATGACCAGTGATTTAAACCTGAGCTAGAAGAGAATTCAACATGGTTTTTCCGTATTGATCCACCACGGCCTTGCATTCACGGCTTACAATTCCTTGTGCTCCTATCGCGTGATTGATCATCGTGATGACAGTCTAAACAAGCAAATATAAATATTCAGCATGTTTCAGGTGCTAAGTAGTGTACAATCTACAAAAGTTTCAGTGAAATGATTCTCACCGATGGACCGGTGAGCAGAGAAGTTCCGGAATCAGCAATAGCAGAACAACCTTTAGCACAATATCCTGAATAACATAGAAGTCAGATGTCATATCATAGGTAAAAGGACTCATTTATGTTGAAACTGAAACATCTCAAAAGCTTACTTACCGGTTGGTTTGCCAGCAATTTGGAGATCACCCATGTCAAACTGCCAGTAACCTTTATGTGTCACAGGAACAAAAGTATGCTCTCCTTTGAAGTGCTTCGGGTCGACTCCACCGAAAACAATCTCACCGCCTTCTGGATCTTTCGGGTTACGGTTAAGCCAGAACGAAAAAATCGGTTCCTTAACTAAACCTTTTTCTACCATGTTATACCTACACACATCATATAAATTTCATCATTCAGAATTGCAACAACAATTCTTTCATCAGATTATAGATCAAAAACGTTTTCATACCAAACCGGAGTTGAGTTTCCTACAGAAATCTCTTTGAAACCCAAACCGAGGATACCATCAAACTTTGCTAGCAAGAATGTTATACCAGGCTCACTAGTAGCCTCTATGAATTCCTGTGGTGATATATAGATGTAGCAGTTAGATATTAACTCACATGAATATTCTGAAATATGTAAGCGGATGAATCGTTTTACCTGCTCTTTCACAACAATATCACCAACTTTAACATCATCATTGCTAAAGTAACCAGAAATAGCACCCGTCCCATAGCGGATAGACGCGGGTTTTCCTATAATGACAATGAGTTTTATCGTCAAAACCTATCAGCAAACATATCAAAAGACCGGCGCTAAATGTATCCCTTTCTTGAATAGTTATCAAGAAACATCAAAGTACCGAAGCTCGAGTATCAAATAACAAGATGAACAGAGAGAACGAACCGTTCTTTCTATATGACGATGACTGGCTAGCCTTGTACTTGGAGTGGAAATAACAAGCAACCTGAAAAAACATTAAACATAGATATTTTGTTTTGTTCTTTTGGGAGTAAGAATACAATAGGATTTTCAGAATTATTATGCATTAAGAACAAACTAACGCGTACCGATAGGTAACATTTAGTAGATGGTATCCAGAGATTGGAGCTACCAGTATCAAAGATCACAGTGAACTTCTGAGGAGGAGTACCAATGGTAATGTCACCATAGTATTGAGCATCCAAATAGTTTTTCAGCGGAACCATATCCGCATTTTCATCGTTCAGGCGAAAATAGTGTTTGGGAGACCAATGAGACCCTCGGTTTTTCAAAAAAAGCTGAGAAGCTAGCCTGTTGCTCCGGTCTAGTTTCCTCTTCTTCAATCCAATTCTAATCGTTCCATCACCATTTCGCTCACACGAGGCAGTTGATATGAGGATTAAACATGAAAGCAAGAACACGAGCAAGAATGATTGGAACCTAGTTCCCATTTTTACCTGTCATCAAAAACAACATCACATCAAGTTAAAGAATAGACAACAACTCTCTATAATCAAACAACAACTCTTTATAATATTTACTTCTACTGCACAAAATATTAGTGAAGACTATTAGACTAAGACAAGCAATAGTGTAATAGTTATTTACAAGGTATCCTTCACATTTTAAGCTAATCAAAAATGTAAAATTGAAAATGTATTGGTACAAAGAAAAAAGTTAGATATAAGCCCCACACCAGAATCAAACAAACTCAGATTCTATCACCGAATATTATTACTTCCAATCAAATCTTCATATAGTTCTTAAAGTGAAGAATATAAGGTAAAACCTAGAGAAAATATTCCAAAATTCAAGTGAGAACAGAGGAAACAAAAAAATTAACAAATGAAGATTCAGATACAATGGAGCTAAAATAGTATCAAATATGTTTTTTTTTTGTATGAATTTAAAATTTTATTCACCAAAAAAAGACGGTTTTACAAAAAATGCATCGGTAAGCCGAGAACAGTTGATCGAAATTTTATCAACAAACAGAAATTAAATGATTCAATAGTTCCTAAAATTTTTAGAGGAAAGAAAGAAAAATTGGAAATAACAAAGAAGTATAAAAGAACACTCACAGAGAAAATGTGAGTAGAGATTCTTAAAAGCTTAACAAGACGAAGAAGAATGGTGCAAGGGTTTATATATATATACGTAAATGACTTCAAAGAGAGAAACTCTCAAGGAAAAAACCTAGAGATACATAATAAAGTTCAGCTTTTTATTGTCAAATGTCAATTAGTTTAGTTGTTGCTTGTAAATGGAAACTTTTGAAGAATATGAAGGAATTAAATTAAAGTTATAAGTGTGAGTTAGTTTCATAAGCAAGCGTCACGTTTATGAAACCTTGCTTGCTATGCGTGGACCTAGACAGATCAGCAAAATTCGTTTTGTGTTTATTAAGGATAAAGTTCATTTTCATATTAATTCACTTTAATTTATCGACCCTTGGGTTATATCTTATTTTCATATTGATCCCAATTGTTCTCTTAAGTAAAAGTTAATAATTTTTTTGCATAAGTATAAAGTTTTCTTTTCAATTTTCTATTAAGTACATAGTTAAGATATCTTCTAGGATGATATCTTGGTTTAGTCTGTTTTCCACATCAAATTCATTCTATTTGAAGTGTGCAAGGAAGAGCCTTATATGTCTATTTTCAAAAGAGAACCTTATGTATTAATTTCTTTTACTCAACTAAATTTTTATTCATTTTATATAATATAAATAACTTTTCTTAGTACTAAATAAAAATCTACAAGATAAGTGAAATCATAGTAAGTTTAATAAAAAAATATTTTTAAAAAGGTATATAATAACTGAAAGTGTAAAAGTAGGATCTTAAGCAATATAGGTTTAAAACCAAGATATATATAAACAACGAAATTTTTAAATCTATCATCTTAATTTTTAAATATTTGTCTGATTCAAAAAAAGAATTGTTTTAAAATCCAGAAGAATTGTCTCATTCATTTATTTATTTATTAAGACAATATATTTTATTTGTCTAACTGTTTTTAATGGATGAGAATTATACTTAGCAAAATATCCGTAGATATGGGTTTGTTTAGCATTAGGTACGCTTCACGTTGAACCCATGCTTAGGTCCAGCTTAGCAAAGAGCAATATGATTGAACCCCTTTCTTAAACAGTGTTACAGTAACGTCTTTAAATTAACTTTGCCACCCCAATTATACCATTTCTTCAAAAAAAAAAAAAAAAATTTTAT
>Ga0041059_1003055_pt1 | contig 11816 bp, 4 predicted proteins | sample AraColnosormetaG_FD_56232 | JGI IMG/M metagenome (GOLD analysis project Ga0041059, IMG submission 56232) | Arabidopsis roots microbial communities from North Carolina, USA - Col MF nosort | ecosystem: Host-associated > Plants > Roots > Unclassified | place: USA: North Carolina | collected 2013-09-02 | reverse complement strand
CCAAAAGCCCATCTGCTCAAATCTTCATTTCGAGGACGAGGACTCGAGGAGTATTACAAGGTACCTCTATAGAATCAATGGCTTCCATGGATTTTGAAACTCTTTACTTCTAATAAACACCATTGTAATGTCTTGTTGTGAAATTGTGTAAGGAACAAAGGATAGTGAAAGCTGAAGAGTGGGCAGAGTTTATGGAGTTTCAGAGTTTTTTTGACTAAGTGGCCTCTGTTTTTGATTCTTCAGTGGTCAATTTTGTGATGGGATTTGATTGAAATTGGAGAATGGTTTCATGAAATCTCCTCTTCGGGCTGAGGTTGATTCATGACTCTTTCATTTTTCTAGTGTCTCATTGATGATAGACATAAGAAGCACCATTGCTGAATCATATTGTTTGGCACAGTTCTAGTTGACCATCCACAAGTGGAATAGTTGGGATGATAAAGAAGCTTGGAAACTAAAGATTCTCACTTTCACTAGTGAATAATACATTCATTTTTAAAAACGTTTTTTGTTCTGTTGTTTTATTTCTTTCTATAATATTTTACAAGTTACCGAAGCTGAAGAAGAATGTTGTAACAAGTGAGGGTGTTTGAAACCATAAAGCTGAAGAAGAATGGTGTCTGAAACCATAGAGGTTGTGTCTTGCTAGTTAACTTATATATATAACAAAGGCTGAAACATGAACTTTTGAAGATGATTCTACTCTGAAACCATGAAGGTTCAATCGGGTCTGATCAAGTGTTGAATTTTCTTGGTATTGTTCTCGTTCATCTTCTTCTTGTCAGCTCAAATACAAGGTTTCTTTGGTTCTGAACTTGTTAGCCACTTTGCAGCATTTGGCCTCTGTTTCTCAGTTTCTCTGTTTCAACAAATAAGAAACTTGAAATAATTGACGTTGATAAATTGTTACGCACTAAGAGACAAATATGACGGTTGTGAGCAAATCTCTGTTTCAACATCCCATTGATCTATTTCAACAAATACACTATGAGTCAGTTATGACCGTTACGAGCAAATTTCCTTTTTCTTAACCTCGTCGGAGAACAAAAGGAAACAATCGAAATATTTCCTTTTTCTTGAAACAAGCTTTGCTTATAAAAACTCTCACTCGGATCCATCTTCCAAAAATCCATCTTTCATCTTTTTCTCCTTTTTAACACTAAAAGCATATTTTTGTGAATTTCTTAAAACTTCATTCTTCATCTCAAAACCTATCCGTACGATTTGATCCGTTATCATGGATGCTTCTTACGCGATTCTCACCGGTGGATTTTGGCGACGGTGGCGACTAGGAAGTAGGAAGGACGACTATGAATGTAGCAGGTTCGAAATTCGATGAATGTTGATCAAAACTGAGTTTCTTCGGCAAGGAGACGGTGCAGTGAAAGGCTAACTAATGGGCCTTCGAAATTGGGCTTTTCATACTCCCAACCACCCAAATCCAAACCAGGTATTAGTAATAACAATTTCGTTTCTCTTTTGTTTTTAAATGATTTTTTTTTTACCGTTTTTTCTCCTTTTGTTTATTTGTGAAAAGCTTTCTATATTTTTATATTACTATTAAAGTTTTTATTAAGTGTTGAATTTTTAAATTTTGTGTAAACTAATTGAATACATCATCCAAACCCCTAAAAAGTGTTCTAGGTTCAATATAGTTTACACATTATTTAAATTTTTAACACTTGTTTTTGTACTATTTTTTCCTATAAAGCTATAAGGTTTATTATATGTTAAATTTTTAAAGAAAATTGTAAACTAATTAGGCACCAAAAAGTTGTTCTAGCTTCAATAAGGTTAAGATGAGCTACAACATTTGCAATTTTCTCAAGTTAAGATGGGCTTGAATACTGCGGGTTATATTTGATAGTTGTATTTGATGAGATTAGTTTTTTTGTCAACTAAAAAAAAATCCAATTTATTGTTTTCAAGATATTTTTGACAAATAACAAAACATACAATTATATATAAACTTGCTTGGTTATACAGAAAAAAAACAACAACAGTTTTAAAATATAAAATGTCCAAGTAGATTAGGGCAAACATGTCCCCTCGAGGCCTCTTTGCTTGGTTACATGTGTAGTGTTTAATTATGGCTAACCCTACATTAATCAATAAATTACGCATTGGGGTATGATGTCTAATTTATTATATGTATATATTTGTGTAAAGTATTAGATCTTGCTTGATCCTAGTAGTAAGATTCACGAATTTAAAGTCTCTTTTGAAAAATTCAAAATTTCGATGATTGTTCTGCTCAAATCCACAAATTAAATACTTGATGACCACTACCTGAGTTTTTTAATCTCACGCGACTCAATCTTGTTGTCTACATAATGGTTCACAAAATCTTTAATAATAATTGAAAAGTCTAATATCAGCGCTTAATTGACTTAAAATATGATGATTATGACTGAGATTACACAAAATAACTAAATCGTTGTGGTCTTGTTTTCTTGGTTTAGTTAAAGGCTGATAATTTGTTCTAACTAGATTGAGATTCTAAATCACCATAAAAATTCAAATGACGATCCAATTCTTTTGATTTTTTTCGGTTAATTGATGAAATATAACGAACGATATAAAAAGTATATAAGAATTGGTCAACGGAAATGGTTGTTAATTTCTCTACAATTGTGACACATCAGTGTAAGTAATGTGAACACTTGATAGCATACAGTGATAGAAACACTCCTTTTCAGGTTTCGAATTTAGAGCAAATAAGACTTTAGTTATGAAAGAAACTGGTCCAGGTAGAGGGTATCGTCGATATGAGGAATCGTCTCCATAAACCCATATTTAGTATCCTGGACCTTCATGCATGTCACGTGCCGCATGGCTCTACTTCCACACAACAATTTTGTTTGATTTTGATCTTTTAATATATATCGAAGTATTACTGTTAATTAGGATCGAAATTTTATAGATCATCATCATATAATCAAATCCGACAAGAAGAATGGATTAGGCCGATGTTTTTGGCATCAAGTTATTTCAGGAACACAAGTGTTTAAGTGGTCCGTTCAACAGCGAATTATATTATTTTCAAAGTTTGGTGGGTCTTGATCAAATCTCAATGATTAAATCTAGTAAACTTAACTACATACGAAGACTCGATAAGAATTGTAATGTATGTGTGAAATTTTAGGTAGTTAGTTCTTGGTCAATACAGTCAAATCACCGCATCAAAACATTCACATGAATAGATTTGACGTTTTCTTGTCTTCGAATAGTATTTGACTAAACAGTAATCAGAAAAGAGAAAAGAAACAATGATTAAGAACCGCGTGGATAATAAAGTTATGAGATGCTCTCACTCATATGAAATTATGAATTGAGTTTGGTTTGACATCAAAACTTTAAAAATCAAATTTAGAAACCATCAACTTAGATTCACTAGGCATTTAAGTACCCTAAAATACATCCGTAGAGTTTAATCTCGATTTTTTTTTTTTAAGTTGATTGTTGACCAACAACATTACAAAATTAATAAGTGACCTAGACGTCTTAGATTTTATATATATATATATATATATATAGATATATATATATCAAAAATACGACGAATAAACAACAAATGAGTACACTTCTCGAGAATGACCTACTATTTGGATTTATGTGATACGGTGTCGTATAGTGTCTTTATTTTTTAATTAAGCTAATAGTTTGATAAAAGTTTTAAGATAAAAAAATAAAAAATTATAAACATGTCCGCTCTGGCCACTGGTGCGGCTCGCCTAGACGTATTAGATTTGTTAAATTCAACTAATGAGCTACAAAAATTAAGTTATTACTTGTATAAGATGGGGTTTTGGATAACCTAATTATCATAATTTATCTATCTGGTTTATTATTCCTTGAGATTTATCCTTTTGTCGAAAGAGATTATTCCAAATCTAAAGTTTAATGAAATAGGTTTATTGGAACTTGGAGCTGTGATAAATAATACGTGTCGTTGTGAATTCAATTATTTAAATTCAAGTTTTTGGACGGTGTTCTGCTGGTTCATTGTCTTTATACGTTGGTTATTACCAACATTTAAGTCTATATATTCAATCATATTGAATAAAATAACGAACAAAACTAACAAATGAAACTATATACAGTTACATAAATGGTTCCTGTTACGTAATTTGTTTTTTCTAAAAATCAATTTTAATTATGTAAACTCCTCTCCTATATGAAAGAATACAAGCTAAGTACCAACAGTAGTTGTTGTTGCTCTAAAACATATACAAAAGTATAAATAGAGCATATTTACACACGTAAATTGTCACTTCTCCATAGTATACTTTTATATATATGTGTTTCGGTGCGGCACATGGAACATAAAGAAACAACCAAAATCTTCTGAAACATAGGGAATGTGCAAAGTTAATTTGTAAACATACAATAATTAGAATACTAAGATAAAATTTTAGTCCTAATTTAGTCTTAGCAGTAGTATGTCAGTATCTTTTTGTTATGTCCTAAAATGTTAGATACCTCCAAATCTTCATATATATACATGTTAACCACATTATTCAAATCTTGAAGATATTAGTTATTATTTTCATAAAAAATTTAACCACAATATTCAGATCGTGAAGATATAGTTATATATATACAGACAAAAGACACCCATCTTTTTTACCTAGGAAAATAAATCATACCACTTTGTTAGACGTGCTTTAAACTAGAGCCGTTTGAAATTAATCTTTTTACATAATTGACCACTATATATATACACGTGAAGCATCCAAATACTCCACATATATGTGTGAATCAGTGCATGCCATGTACGTTAAAAAGCTGTTATAAAAAACAGGTGTAAGAAGATATGGAAATAAAGTGACAAAAAACACATTAAATAAAAGAGAGAAACATAGAGATAAAAATGGACCGACTCAAGACAAGAGAATTGAAGCAGAGTGCACACACATACTCAGTAATAGGCCGCTGCTACGGTCTCTGAATAAAGGAGATCATCTTCGCAGTTCACTCTCGTTCATTTATTATGTTTCCTTATCTCTTACTGATCACATTCAATTCCAACCATACAAAAAGTTTTTTTCACCCCGATAATTTTGACTGCGCGATAAAATTAATTACAACTACTATCTAATCTCGTCTTTAATACAGTACTAATATCAACTAATAGAACAATTTCGACTGTAACAAGCTACACCAATGATTCGGAGCTTGAGTTAATAAAGGCAAAAAAGAATTACAATTACATTTGTAGACTCGTAGGGTGATTCAGTCTCTAGACCAAAAGCCAAGCAGTAACTTTTAAAATAATTTACAGTTTTTTAGAGAACATTTTTTGTTTTTCATTTATCTTCAGAAAAATCTTGATAATCCCAATAATCAATCTTTACAATACAACTTTAATTGTGAAATAAACAAAAGTAGGCCACTTTTATTAAAAAAAACTCAAACCCCACCATTTTCTCTTGTTCTTCTTTATCTATCTCTATCTCTCCACTCTCTGTCTTACATTAAAACCTCAAAAACATTTCCTTTCCTCTCATCAATCTAAAGTTGAAGTCACTACGAAGAAATAGTAAGTAAAGAAGTTGAAGATGATGAATGGTTTGAGAAGAACGTTTTGGAGTTCGATTCATAAAAAGAAAGACAACAACAGAGTCGATGATTCACTTGATCGACAAAAACCAACAACAACTTCAAGATTCGGGTTTTTCTCTAACCCGTCTACTCCAAGGTCTGAGACCCGACCCGATTCTGTAACCTGCTCTCCTACCATTCCTTGTCAGAGTTGGTCTGCTACAGCTATCTCCACTCCTTCACCGTCTCTTCCCGCTAGTCCCAAGCTTCAATGCGATACTTCCGGGGACGTTACTCCGACGAGAAACAGAAGTCCTCTCTCTTTCCTCAGCGTTTCTTCTTCTTCTTCTACACCTTCCTCACCTAAATCTCCGGCGAGCTTTTCTCTACTCAAATCAAAACTCTGTTTCACCAAAGTAAGAATCCTAAATCGAAACAACCAAGTTAACATTTTTAAAAATAACTCAAAGTTAACATTTTTACGTTTGTGTTATGAACAGAGTAGCATCAGTAGTAGCAAATGTGGAATTTGTTTACAAAGCGCGAAAGCTGGAAGAGGAACGGCGATTTTCACGGCGGAATGTTCACATACGTTTCATTTCCCTTGCGTAGCTTCACGCGCCGGTGATCGGAATCTACTCTCCGATTGTCCTGTTTGTGGTGCTTCATGGAGAGAAACTTCGCTTCTTCCTCTGTCTCTCTCTTCTTCTCTCCACGAATCTGGATCCGAATCCGATTCCAAGATCCGAGAATCAAAGAACAATAACAAATCGTTAAGAGTTTACAACGACGACGAGCCTTTGATTTCATCTCCAATCTCTCGTACCGGTTTCAACACTATACCGGAATCAAACGAAGACGAAGAAGAAGAAGATAACGATGACGGAGAATTTAAAGGGTTTTACGTTAACACGCCGTCACCGTTAACGACGAAGAAAATGTTAACGGATTCCGTTACTGGACACGTGGACGTTAAGCTGTCTTCAGAAGCTGCAATTGTGGCGGTTGGGAGAGGTAACGAGACGTACTCGGTGCTCATGAAAATCAAATCTCCGTCGTTACCGACGGCGCGTAGATCTCCGGTGGATCTTGTAACGGTTATTGACGTTAGCGGAGGGAATATTGAGATGGTGAAGCGAGCGATGAGGCAAGTTATATCGTCTCTACGAGAAACGGATCGTTTATCGATGGTCTCGTTCTCGTCGAGCTCGAAGCGATTGACGCCGTTACGGAGAATGACGGCGAACGGAAGGCGATTAGCTAGAAGAATCGTCGACGATATTTCCGGTGATGGCGACGGAATGAGTGTTAATGATGCCGTTAAGAAAGCGGCTAAAGTGATCGAAGATCGCCGGCAGAAAAATCTCTTCACCACCATCTTCGTGTTAACGGACCGTAATAGAAACTCGGCCCACCAAGCCCAATTAGCCCAACCGGATTTTGTGACTTCCACGCGCTTCTCTCATTTGGAAATCCCAACGCACACTATTTGGCTTGGCGCGTGTAATCACGCTCTCCCCGAGGACGTGTTTGCCAAACGTATCAAGAGTCTGTTGAGTTTATCGGTTCAAGATCTTACTCTAAATCTCGGATTAGTTTCCGGGTCGGGTCAAGGAAAGGTGACATCAGTTTATTCACTCTCGGGTCGACCCGTTTGGCTCGGATCCGGGTTGATTCGGTTGGGTGACATGTACGGCGATGAAGAAAGAGAAGTGTTGGTGGAACTCAAATCACCTTCGTCTAGTAGATCCCAGAGAATCATGACCGTCCGATCACGCCACGTGGATCCTACGACTCAGGAAATCAAAAACTATGAAGATCGCGCGCTAATGATACCACGTCCCACGACCGTTAGATCATCTGACCCGAGCATCGCAAGGCTACGAAACCTCCACGTCAGCACACGAGCCGTTGCCGAGTCTCGGCGGTTAGTGGAAGTCAATGATTACTCGGGGGCTGAGCGAATGCTGACATCAGCTAGAGCCTTGTTGGTGCAATACGGTTTGAGCTCAAGTGATTCGTGCTTACGTGGTTTGGAAGCTGAGCTGGCAGATTTGAACCGTTTGAGAGGTAGACACGTGGCGGTGAAGAGTCCAGAGCCGGTGGTTCAGAAGAGTGAGCCGCTTACACCGACTTCAGCGTGGAGAGCGGCTGAGAGATTGGCTAAAGTGGCGATCATGAGGAAGCATATGAATAGAGTCAGCGACCTCCATGGATTCGAAAATGCTAGATTTTAGTTTTGTTGTTTCTATTTTATTACGAAGTTTTGTAATGGTGTGATACAAAGAAATACAATGGTATATGAATTTTTTTATGGAATTTTGTTTCTCTTTATTTAATCAAATTATGGATATTAGTTTTGGATATAAGTAACAGTTTTGAATTTGTATATGATATTCACAACTCACAAGATTTTCATTTTTTTTTTATAATTGGTAAACATAGTATATATATATATATGATATATATAGAAGGGTAAACATTCATTCATATTAAACTTTATTAAATTTTGCAATGATGTGATACAAAGAAACAGAAAGGTACATAAACACTTAATACAAATTAGTGGTGTTTACCAGAAAAAAAAAATAACTTCTTTAAGTGGTGGGTGCTAGCTCCAGAAAATAAAATAAAAAACTGGCTAACATAATAATGCTATTTGTTTGTTACGGCGGAATTGAGCTTTGTTTTTGTCTCATGTACTTTTGTGAATTGAATAAAAACTCATGATGATTCTTCATTTTCTCTTTTATTTACCAATTTTTGTGCGTCTATTGTGTTCCCCATTATGTTCCCCATTAACTACCAATACACTCTAGTCAATCGGTCAAATTGAAGTAGAAAATTTTGATACGTGGAACGTGGTTCATTGCTTTTGCCTTTTGGTATATTTAAACTTGGATATATTTTGTGTACTCTTTTGAGAAGAATAGGTCTCGTCATTCGTGGATTCAAAACCAAGCTGACTCGCATGAACGAGACACACGTATGAATCGACATATACACAAGTGCAAGCTTAAGCCCATCTTTTGGGGTCTAAGCCCAATAAATCTTGTTTAGGAATTCAAATTCTCTAAGCTAACCAAAACGAGTCTTGAAACAGCCAAATTCTCTAAGCTAATCAAAGAAGAAACCAATACGAGTCTTGAAAAGGCCAAAGTGTCTAAGCTAACCAAAGAAGAGACGAACAACACAATAAACCAACATTTGCCTCACATATAATAAAGAAAGAGCCTAATTCTCTAACTCAAGAACTACTTCTATTGTAGCGTTATATGTGTCTAACCCATCCAAACAATGATTGTACGAAAATTAGATTAACTAAGACATGATTCTCTATTTAACAGATGAGCGCAGCAAAAATCAATTTGTTTTATTTCCATGTGACCAGTAATTCTAAAAGAGAGCTTAATTTCCAGGGTTCCAGCTAATCTAAACTAAATTTGCAGTGTAAAGAATTTCTATATTCAAAAGGTTTAACAAACAAATAGCAACAACACCAAAAACACATTCTTATGGGATGTCCAATCATCTAAAAACTTCCCCTGATCAATTTGTACACCAAAGCCCCATCACTTAAAAAACTTCATGAAAAAAAGAAACAGAGAACACCACAAGGTTACAATTTTGACACAGATTTCACCGATTCAGAACTTAGTTCCAGTTTATATCGGTCGTACAAATTCCCGAGCTTTCGTTTCAAAAGTGCAACTGCCTACACCTTGAGATGTCTACATCGGTTGGGCAATAAGGACACTTGAACGACGACTTAGAGCCATTCTTTGACATTTTGTTGATCGTCTGCTTGCAAAGCACATGTCCACAAGACATCATCATCGGAGGGTTATCATCACTTGACTGTTCTTTAGAGACTGGACAGACAAACACCGAATGAAACTGAAACTCCTCGGATAGTTGCGCATCAACAGGAAGTTGTTCCATGGTCTGCCAATCAAGCTTCTTATTCGCCATCACCACGTTCATGTATTTCAATAGTACTGGTAACGCTTGTGTGCCCGCTGTTACTGTTATACTCAACGGGCTTTCAGATGATTCACCGAGTAGGTTGCAGTACTGTCGGGTTAGCTCTTTGACTGCATTGTTCCACAGAGCGGGGGAGAGAAACTCGGAGTATGGTGATTTATCGAGTTTTCTGTTCCATAAGAGAGAACACATGAGCTTCTGGATCTCCGGGAGGCAGCTATCTGCAAACGTGGCGATATGCTTTCTCGCATAGTCGATAGCTTCTTTGGAGTTTTTGCCTCGTGCTATTTCCAGAAAGTGTAGACTATGAAGCTTCATCTCAAGATCAGACCTTGCTTCCTTTAGTTTGTCAGAGTTCGAAACAGCCCAATTAAGAGCCGGTTCAAGATCTCGTCTCTTCATAGCTTCTAGTATCCGATACATCTCCACGAAAGATTGTCTTGTAGAACATTCAGATTCACCAGTTTCAGCAACAAAACAGTCACCAATGTCAAACATTCCTTGACGGTAGAAAAAGTTGGCGATAATCTGGTTAACGATATGAGTATCAAACTCAACATTGTGTCTATAAGCCTTTGATATGTCTGGATTCAGCTGTTTCTCAAGAACTTTAGGGTACTTGGTCAAAGCCGCATGTAGCTCTTTCTCAGTAGCTTCAAGTTGAGTGATTGGAGCAATCTCCATAAACACTTTCTTCACATCAGCGAGGATAGATCTATGATCAAGAAGCATAGTATCTGATGATGGTGTCTCCTCTAATATGCTCAAAGCCTTATCGATTTCTTGAGACAACATATGAACAATCTCATTAGTTTTGCTATAAGAGAGCTTCTGCTTCGTCGCAACACGATCAAACGCATCCTTAATGCTCTTTAGCTCCATTCTTAGATAAGTCAAAATCACTCTAAGAATCTTACCTGAGACAAGCAAAAATCATACCAAAATTAGACATTTTTTGAAATGAATCATCAAGATGCAAAAATCGGATCTTCAAATCCAAAATCAGAAACTTAAAACAGAGGACACAATTTCCTCTAATCACAAATTGATTCCAGAATAAACAGATCAGATAAATTTTCTATATAGAATCAAAGATCTCAATCAATTTCAAACTAACGATTTCAGGAATCTATGAAGACCAAATCGAAAAACTTCCAGAAATGAATCAGCGTGAAAATCAAAAGACTTCTAAGATACACAAAGAAAGGGAAAAACGTACCTAAAATCGAGAGGTTGAAGATGAAGTTGGTGGATCAAAGTAAAAGCAGAGACTTGGCTTCGAGCAAAAGAGAGGAAAATCAGATTTCGTGATTTTTTTTTGTCTTCTGTCTTTTTTTTTTTGTTTTTCGTTAATATTTTCTCATCACTCCTTCAGATTATTATCCTTACGAGTTAGGGAGAACTATCACGTGTTATAGTGAATAAAAGACTCTCAGCCGTTGGATTTGTTTAGTGTTAGATATACTTTAGTGTGGAGTATATTACAGACGATTCCAAGCTCTAGGTCTTCCGTGAACTAAAAAGCCCATTATATATTTTGAAAGGAGAGAAAAAGGCCCAACTACCGCTTCTCTATGTTTACATTTTGATAAATTGTTACGCAGTGAAAAACAAAATATGACTGTTGTAACGAGTGTAACGGCAACTTTTTCTTACCGTTAATGAAGTAACTAAAGTTTCTAATTGTACATTATTTAAGAATAACCTTAAATCAATAGTGAATTATATTTTTAAAAACATTTGTGTTAAATTTTAAAACTATGAAAATAAACTGAATTTGACATTTAGTCTTTAAAATTTTGTTTGCTTTTATGAAAAATTATAAGTTAATTCTGCTTACACGTAATGTAAATTTAAAATTTCAATTTCTGATTATTATTATTTTAATTTTTTTTTTTTAACTTTTGAATAAAGCCACGAAAATTAAGATACAAAAAAAGACAATAGTTTATAAAAACGTCCAAGTCAGATAATCACAAGCTCGTGAGAACTCAATTCCAAAATTTCATAATCAATTAGTGTTGAATTTTCGTTTCTGTCTATAAATAGTGCTATTAACACTTTAAAGTGTGTATAGAAAACTACATCGAAACCAGAATTTTAATGTTTTATGAAACCACTTTAAATAGAAAACTATGGGTACTAGAAACCACAAAACTTTTCAAAAAATTAAGATATCAAACATGCAAAAAAAAATCTGTCCTCGTATGAAAAATATAGTTAAAACTATATAATAATTTGATAAAATAAAATAAAAACATCTTCTTTGACCAAAACAGAAAAAAAAA
>Ga0041059_1003054_pt1 | contig 11824 bp, 8 predicted proteins | sample AraColnosormetaG_FD_56232 | JGI IMG/M metagenome (GOLD analysis project Ga0041059, IMG submission 56232) | Arabidopsis roots microbial communities from North Carolina, USA - Col MF nosort | ecosystem: Host-associated > Plants > Roots > Unclassified | place: USA: North Carolina | collected 2013-09-02 | reverse complement strand
ATAATATATAGGGAACCCAAAGCTTTTAATATAAAACACTAATCAAATCACTTAACATCCTTAATCAAAACAAACAATTCATTTTAAAACGTATATAATACAAGGTATACGTAAATAGTATATTCACAAAATAGAATAGTATCTGTCAAAAGTCTTTCAAAATCAAAATCGATTTATTGGCTATTTCCTTTTAGAATTTCTACCATCGTAAACCCTTCATCGCTTCTAGATCTAAGAATGATCCCTAATTTATTAACATTTAATAATGATCCTTAATTTATTGTAGATATGTGGTGAGTTTGTAACTATGAAGAACAAAAAAATTAAGTGATAAATTAGTTTCAGACCATAGATGCATTTTGATGTTAAAATTATGTTTCAAAAAAGACAAAAAAAAAAACAAAGCTTAGAATCTAAATAAATCTCACAAAAAGGTAATTAATAAACTGTAACTAAAAACAAAAATAAGCATAGAGGTCATTTGGAGAGAAAGAAAAAAAGAAGTAAGGAGAAAGGCGGAGAGGAGAGAGAGAAGGAGAGAGAGAGAAGGAGAGAGAGAAGGAGAGAGAGAGGGAGAGAAAGAGAGAGAAAAAAAAGAAGTAGGGAGACAGGCGAGAGAGAGAGAGAAGGAGAGAGAGAAGGAAAGAGAGAAGGAAAGAGAGAAAGAGAGAGAAGGAAAGAGGGTAAAGTTGGGATTAATATATAAAATACAAAGAATATCATCTCATTTTTTTGGTAATGTTACTTTCTTAATTATAGTTTTTTTGTGGGTTAGTTTTTCAAATTTCCCAAAGTTATAACATTTTTTTTTATATAGAGATGAAATTAATCTGATTTTCTAATCTAAGATAAATATAAATGTAAATAACATATTTAGAGATAATGCTAAATATTCTAAACTTCAATATTAACAATATTTTTTTTCTATATCTTAGCCTTATCATCTCTCCGGTTTTCCATAACGGTTCTTCAATCCCAACAAGAACGAAATCATGTACCCAAAGTCTCCTTTGTCATCAACAAATTATTATTTGCATAAGAAGAAAGTTCCGCAGAATTGATTTGAAATTTAGGAAAGAGTGAGAGATATAAATATATCTTTTAACAGATAAATCTATTTAAAATAGACTAATCCAATAACAAATGAATATTGTATGTATAGTTTTCACAAAACAAAGGTTGAATTTTAATTTGCTTCTCAATATTATTATATAAAGTACTTATTTAATGAATATCTGATGATAGTCTGATAGACCTTATTAAAACTATCACAAATAAGGAAAATTGCATGTAATCAGTGTAAAAAGATTTTCTTATTGCACCAAAAGAAAGCAATTCTAGAGATGGTAACAAATTTTCAATAAACAATTTTCTTCTAATATGCTTTCTCAAAAAAAAAAAAACGTGGACCAAGAGACAATTTAAATAACACATTTGTTAAAACTACACCAGCTCAAACAAATATAAGTCTTAAACAATTCCATCCATTTCAATATAAATACGTGAGTTTACTAAACTTCTCTACATCAAAATGAGTTGTCCTGCAATGAACCAACCAAGACATAATCTTAGAAATTTTATCTTACTGTCCGGCAATTGAAAAATTCAGATTTCTAAACAAAGATTACTATAAACGAATGTCAGAATCTTATGAACCTGAATCTCTTTAGAACCAATTCTATCTTTGGAGTTTTTCTCCAATATCAAGGATCTCATTCAACTTTTTATTCTACTTATGTCCTCAGTTCTGAGAACAGTCATCATAAGTCTAAAGTCTCGCTCGATTTATTACCGTTAGCGAAGGTAAAGATCGAAGTTTGTGACCCAAGTCATGGGATTTTGCTTTGTGTTGATCCTAAGTGCGATGGAAGAACAACGTATATTGTTCGAGTGGGATGTATTGAAATTAACCTTTATTGTATGCTATTTATGATATGGTAAAAATAGATTTGAATATTTTCGGTGTTTTATTGATGAATTTGTGTATACTAGGATTTTGTGATCAGTAAAGTTTAGTTTTACAATATTATTTTTTGTAAAAGATTGAAGTGTAATCATTTAGATTTTAGAATTTTGGGGAAAGAAAAACAGTACTTAAATGAAATATCAAAGATGATTGTGGAGAAAAACCGGTTTAGTACACCCTATAACCAAGAACCGTTTGTATCCGGTTTAACATCCACCAACTTCTTTTGCCGCTTCTCATAAATTCGAATTAGCCCCTAAAACTTACTAGTTATAAGCAGAGCCGTTGTGCGGTGGCTCTTTTTTCACGAGCCGTTGTGCGGTGGGCTCTGTTGTCACTGGCCGGGCAACTAATGTATCATACGACTTCGAGGAGGGAACATTTTTGGAACTGCGAAAGCTTCTTGCCAACGGAGACTCCCGGAAGCGGATTAAAATCAGCAGCGTAAACTCCAAGAAAACTCTCTGTGTTGTAGAATTTATTTACATACTGCAAGTGATCAATGTTCAGCCTCCTGAAAACCGCTATCACGTGCGAACACGGATATCTGTAAAGTTGCCATATCCCACATGTGCAAGCCCGATCGCTGCGATGAACAAAGAATTTCATGTTTCCAACTTGCATCACTTCCGTGACCTGAAACCTCTGTCCAGACTGGTCTAATGGCAGGACATCGTGTGTTATAGACTCTTCAAGCTTTGTCATGACATGTTTAGCATAGACCTCTCTTCTGTTTTTCATTGATTCCTGGAGAAGACCATGTCGCAGTTTGAAAAGCTCTGCCAGGTGATCAAAGATTAGCAAGATACAAGTTGCCTAAGACAGAATTAGACAAATGCCTTCCCTCTGCGTTACTTTCTTTCTGATGCACGAAAAGAACCAACGCCAAGTATCAGCTGACAAATCTTCTTGGGTAGTAATGGCAAACGCAAGTGGGAAAAGGCTGTTTTCGGCATCTAATCCCGCTGCAACCAACAATTTTCCAGGGTATTTACCACTCAAGTCTACTGTATCTACTAAAATGAGAGGTCTGCAGTGAGGAAACCCTTCAACTGACTGCTGAAACGCCCAAAACACAGAACGAAAGGATGCATTTTTGGGATCAGGAAAAAGATCATATTGCCATTCCAAAAGCATCTTGTTAGATGAGCCAAGGGCAGCCATGAACTTGGGCAATACGCTAAAACTCTTGTCCAAATCTCCCAAGATTGCAGAGATCGCTTCCTTTTTAGCCTTCCACATATTAGCATACGAGACTGTGTAGCCAAATGCTTCTTTCACCCAATTGTTCAGCTCTACAATTGAGAGCGAGGGCTGAACCTTTACTAGACATTCAATTTCACCTGCCAGGAAATCTGAGCCCACATCTGCTGGCTTACAAGCATGTGGACCTGTGTATTCTGTTATCTTGAAGCCATTTCCATTCGTTTTAGCTGCCTTGAGAAACCATCTACAGTAGTTCTTGCACCCTGATTGAAAGGTACCCGTAATGGGGATTTCGAATACATTGTATTCACGTTGCCTTCTATTAGAGTACAACTTCACTGCTTTCGCCAGCTCATCTTTACCTCTAAAAATCATCCCAACATGCAACTCACTTTCATCGAGCCATGAACTAGAGAAAATCAACTGCTTCGAGACACTATCACTGACGCCTTCCGTTAGAGTTGGCTTTTTCATTTTCGAATCCTTCTGTGCGACCCCATTATCACCAGAGTTTCCGACATCCGTACTCTCCTCATCTTCAATCCAACCATTATGGTTATCCTCCGGAGGACTTCCTAGTTTAGTATTTCTCCCACTCACATTTACATCTGCATTGACACTACTAGCATCCTCTTGCCGATAACGCTTTCGGGGCACATTACTTTCCAATGGGGACTGATGAGATATAGAAACAGTAACTTCATCAGAAAACGGTTTGATCTCTAAATACACCTCCAGACTGTTGATAGATGGATGGTAGCATGGTACCTCAAGCATCATCTCCAAACTACAATCGTCCACAATGGGCAAACGCACATACTTGACCATCTGTTGTTGAACAATGGAAGGGTACCTACCAATCAAATCAATCTGAAACTTTCCCTTTTCAAAACCAGTAAGTCGATGCAGATCATCCAACAAATTGGATAGTTCGATTTTGCTATCAACTCTGATCCCTCTTGGACTTGACCCTTCATAGAACGGACCATCAGGACCATCTTTAATACAACCATTCCAATAGCAGAACAACGGAATCTTTCTTGTATCCATGAACACCACAAAACCTTCAAATAGAAATAAACCCTAAAGATTAGGTTTTTTTTTGTTGTTGATGCAAAATGCGACATATATGAACTGTGAGTGAGGTTAAAGACTACAAATTTGTACTTAGCACTGTGAAAAATGGTCACTTTGCAGAAGAGAGTTTTTGTAATTTTACCTTTTCTTCCGCCGCCGGCTTCGGTGACTTCGTCGGCAAAAGACAACAGTTTGGTAAAATGGTCTGTTCTTTTTTTTCTCGTAGTTAACGACGGTGTGTCTACGAGATAGTGATTATAAGCTACATATTTGTGGTAAAATAAAATATTGGGAAAGAAAACAAGTCAATGAATATTCCTGACAAAGAAAAAATGAAATGAACAACAACACAATGTTTCTCATCACTCACTAGTAAATAAACTTTAACAAATAACCTTCAAGCTTTAGAATTCCATCTTCAAATTTCAGATAAAGATGATGATAATAAAACCCATAAACATATATAGTACAGACGAAAAAGTTGATATTTTAGACATTTTTATTAAAGTTAAAACAAGAAGAAGAAAGAAACAGACATGAAAACATAAACAGGTGCTGAAGCATACGAATCTTTGTTTAGCCCATGGCATACTTCTGAGTCCAGTTTCTTGCAGTAGCCTCGTATTTGGCTCTGTCGGTTTTGTACATGTGTGCAATCTCTGGTACCAAAGGGTCATCTGGATTTGGATCTGTTAACAGCGAACATATCGAGAGCAACACCTACCAATTGCATAAACATTTCCATTAAAACAGCTAAAAACTAGAGATGATGATCTTACTACATACACAAACATTCAAGAAGCAAAGCTTGTGCATTGAGCAAAATCCTAGCTGAAAATGTAGATGCTCTTGCTATACTTTTGGAACATAAACGAACATTGGAGAACCGATGTTTCTGAAAAATGAGAGTCACCTTGGAAATGGTGAGGGCAGGGCTCCATTGTTCTTTCAAAATGTCAAGGCAAATGCTTCCGTTGCTGTTGATATTAGGGTGAAACACCTTCGTCCTAAATGCAACCTGCAAATAAAAACAAAACAACCAATAAAAGTGTCAAGATTAAGCCAAGAAATTGATTTGATTTGGGGGCAAATACAAGTTTTAATTAGGTCCAAGAATTTCAAGGAACTCTACTAAACCTAAAGTTCGTGGTAATCTAAGAGTTGTTCCAATATTGAATACCTTTGGTGGTTTGAATGGATAGTCCGGAGGGAAGTGAATGGTAACGAGAAACACACCGCCTGAATACGGACTCTCTGCAGGACCCATAATTGTAGCTTGCCAATGAAACATGTCTTCAGCAACTGGACCTGCAAAAACTAAAACATAAGCAAAAAAAACACCACAAACCAAAGAAGGATTCTAGTATTCTACATTTCTCAACTCTTCTAACTCTGATTAGTCTAATAATTAGAGAAAAGTAGAAACTAATAAACTGAAATTCATCATAAAATCTTAAGATAAACATAAGCCAAAACATAAGTAGACAACACCACAACGCAAAGAAGGATTCTACATTTCTCAACTCTGATCAGTCTGAAAAGTAACTTTCACCTTTGTGATCTCTAGAATGCTAAATCTCTGGCATATTACCAGATAATCATAGATAAAGTAATGGATCCAACAAGAAGGAGAAAGATTTGAGATTTTTGAAGTGAACCTGCACTGCAGGAGGTTGGAGGGTCTTTCTGGAGATCCTTCAGCTCCTTCAAGATCCGTTTCGAAGCCATTTTCTCACTGAGAAACCCCTACAAAAAGTAATCCAAGTTAAACCTAGATCAATCCAGCTCAAATCCAGAAACTTTTTCTAATCTGATTGAATCGAACAAGAAGAGACGAGCTTTTTGAATTCCTACAAAAGAAGAGAGCTTTTTCTCGTGTGGGTTAATCAAAAGGAGAAAGCTTTGATACCTCAGAAAGAATCCTCCAAATTTGGTTTTGCGATTCACTCCTGCAGATGATTGGAAGAAAGCAAAACGAAAGAGAAAGTTTTGGTTTTTATGCTTTAAGAAACGGAAGCGAATAATTTAATTGGATAAACTATGATTTATTTTAGTAATAATGGCTGCTTAAGAAATATCTGTAAACATTATAATTTTAAAATACTATCTAATTTTTTTAAGAAATTATAAAGGGTGGGCTATATTTGATTTGACCCCACTTAGATTCCAAATGATTCTGAATCACGATGAATTTTCAATTGTAAAATTGTCCTCTTTGGTACATATTTGATATTTCTCTATTTCTATAGCCAAGTGTAGAGATATGAACGGCTGATTATATTTTTGTAAAAAATAAAAAATGAAACCAGATAACCAATCATAATTAATGAAATTTTATCTAGTTTTTGTGACATGATTATTTTAAATCTCTATCTCAAACTAATGTTTTATGATTCTAATTTATCCATACTAATTACATTTTATCAATAGAATGTAAATTTTATTTTGGAAAAAAAAGAAGTAAAATATCTTTAAATTTTGTAATCTCACAATAGTTGAATGTCATATTATGCGAGTCATCATGTTGTCATAGTGGGATTTGTATTACTGCAAATATCTAATGAACAATAATCAACGAATTAGTTATGGACTAATGAAAAGATAGGATATGCATTAAGATAAACTGGATTTGGTGAAAATTTAATAAGATAACTGGGTTTGGTGAGAGTGCGAGACTATTTGGCTCGGTTCAGTTTTATTCCAATTTCAAAAATTCCAATTTGGCTCGGTATAGTTCGGTTTATATCAGTTTCTATATTTCAATTTGGGTCGGTATAGTTCGGTTTATGTATTCATTCTTTTTGAGATGCGCAACAAGCTCTCACCGTTTCTCCTCCGCCGCTACCACAATTTGCCGTGGCCATGGGAATTCTCAGATGAGAACAATGAGAGCATTAATCGAAAGAGTCTCTCGTCTTACTCTGTGATCAATCTCTCGAATTCTCCTTACCGATAGATGGAGACGGTGTTTGCTTTTTGGGTTGTTTTCCGGTGATCGCATCTTCAATCAGTGGTGGTAATGGAATGGAGAAAGTTTCATCACGGAGATATGCTTATCTGGAAACTCTTACTCATGAGATTAAGATGAAGTTTACACGGGTTTGCCTTTCTTTTTAGTATTTTTTTCGCAAAAGATCGATTTGTGTCGATTGGTTTTGATTTTGCCCAGAAAACACTATTTGATTTCTCTAATTCGAGACACATGCGTTAGGTTATCGAATTTTGATATCCTCAATGAATACTTTTGTTTCAATTTTGAATCGTTACGGTTTCCGATTAAAATCATCTTTATCATGCAATCCACAGGTTGAGATTGTACCTGGTCTCTTGCTTTTTAATCGGAAACTATGAATTATGAATTCCAGAACAAACACACTGGGCTGATTTGGAGGTAGACGAAAAAGAAGAAGCATGTTGGGCCTTGGGCCTCTTAAGCAGGTACAATGAAAGCCCAGCCCAGCCCAAACCAAAACATTTCCTTTGATTGTTTTCTATAAATAAAACGTAGCTTAGGGTTATTTACTTTACAACGTATTGCTTGCGCTCAACGGACTCTTCCCGGAAAGAAGACATAAACCCCTTTAAACCTCCTGCTTTCATCTTCTCCGTGATGGTCAAATCTAACTCCCAGGGTTTGTTTTTTTGGTGGTTTATGATCTCTTATCTAATGTTGTTTTATACCAACTTACTTGGTTCTAAGAAGTTTTTGCTACTCTTCCTTTAGGTAAGCGTAACCCGCAATATGGTTTGGAGGCCAACCCAATTCTCAAGAGACATAAGAAAATAAACAAGAAGAAGGTAAACCTCATATGTTCGGATTCCTCTTCTTCTTTCAGACCAATTTTCTTTACTCTGCCTTTTTCTAATTGCGGCTACTCATGTAACAACAGGTGACAACGAAAGCTATTGCTTTTAGTCTCCAGCAGAACGACTTGTTGGTGACAAAGTCTGATCAGGCTAATTTAATCTCAGTCAAGGTTTAATTTTTGATCATTATAATGTTGGACTGTTTGTTACATGTATTGTACAAGTTTTATGTTCAATTAAGCTACTTTTTTTCGGTTTGTTATGCAATTTAAGACTTGCCTGTTAATAATCAGGAAGCTGCAGTAAGAGAGAAGACGCTCTTTGTTGCCAATCTCCCTTATGAAACTAAAATACCAAATATGTAAGTAGTACCTTTAATTTCCTCTGTTCTCGGATCCAGTTTTTCATGACTAATCATCTACTTTTGCAGCATCGATTTCTTCAAAAAGGTTGGAGAAGTTGTTCGTGTTCAACTTATTGTAAACCTCAAGGGTAAGCTTGTGGGTTGTGGCTTTGTTGAGTTTGCTTCTGTTAATGAAGCAGAGGAGGTGAGGGTTTTTTATAGTAATGATGAAAAATTGTACGAGTAGTTATTTGAAAGTAGGATTGCTGATTAAATCTTTTTTGTTGTAGGCGCTGCAAAAGAAGAACGGTGAATGTTTAGACAATAATAAGATTTTTCTTGATGTGGCTAATAAGAAAGCTACATACCTTCCACCCAAGTAAATTGATTTATGTAACACTGGTTTTAACTCATTGCTAGAGTTTTGATGCCATTACAGTAAAGACTAACGCCAATATTATTTTTTTGCTAATTAGGTATTGCATAGATCACAAGGTTTGGTAAGGGATTATACTATTTGCCTTTTGAGCACATTAGGTGAAGTTTTTGGTATACGTGGAGAGATCACAAGGGTTTTTGATATTCCAGGGACAAAGACTACCGTAGACTAGAAAGCCATCCAATAGAAGAAGATGAGAGACCTCCTAATTCTGTTGAGGTACCTGTTCTTATTACCTTCAAAATAAGTCATGCTTAATAACAGAACTGTTGCCACAAAGTCGAAAGATGACTTATTTGGGAATGAGTCTTCAGATGAGGCTACTTTTTGTTGTTATGCAATGAAAATCTTTTTCTCCTTACAAATCGTGCTAACACACTTGGTTGTTAAATTCAGGAAGTACTCTTTGTTGCCAATCTTTCTCCTCAAACTAAAATATCAGATATGTAAGTACTACTTTTAATTTCCACTTTCGTTCTCGGGGCAAGTCTTTTCATGACTGATATTCTACCCTCCACTTTTACAGCTTCGATTTCTTCAATTGTGTTGGAGAAGTTGTAAGTATTCGACTTATGGTAAACCATGAAGGTAAGCATGTGGGTTATGGCTTTGTTGAGTTTGCTTCTGCTGACGAAACAAAAAAGGTGAGAGTAGTTTTGTAGTAATGATGAAAATTGTATTAAAAGTAATTTGAAAAGTAGAGTATAGTTATTTGAAAATACGATAGCTGATTAAATCTTTATACGATAGGCACTGGAGAACAAGAATGGTGAATATTTGCACGATCATAAGATTTTTATTGATGTGGCTAAGACAGCTCCATACCCTCCAGGACCCAAGTAAATAGACTATCCATGTTTTGGAGATTTTTTTCTGTAACACTGATTGTAACTTATTGCTAGAGTTTTGATGCCATTACAGAAGACTAACCATATTATTTTTGTTAATTAGGTACAACCTTGTAGAGAAGCTTTGGTAAGGGATCTAACTATTTTCTGCCTTGTGTTTTGTTATCAAGAGCACATTGGGTGAAGTTTTTGATATACATGGAGAGATCACTTACGGTTTTTGATATTTCAGTTACGAAGACTACCTTCGACGAGAAAGCCTTCCGATAGATGAAGATGAGACACCTCCTGAATTTGTTGAGGTACTTGTGCTTACTATCTTCAAAATATGTTAGCGTTTAATAAACAGAAATGTGCCACAAAGACGAAACATGTGACTTATTCTGGAGATGAATGATGAATCTTTAGATGTGGCTACTTTTTCTTGTTATGCAATTAAAGTCTTTTTCTCCTAAGAGTCGTGCTAACACACTTGGCTTTAAATTCAGGCAGTTGGCGTAAGGAAAAAGACGCTCTTTGTTGCCCATCTCTCACGCAAAACTGAAATAACGCATATGTAAGTAGCACCTTTAATTTCCTCTTTCGTTCTTGGAGCAAGTTTTTCATGACTAATATTTTCTTCTCCACTTTTTCAGCATAAATTTCTTCAAAGATGTTGGAGAAGTTGTTCATGTTCGGCTTATTCTAAACCACACAGGCAAGCATGTGGGCTGTGCCTTTGTAGAGTTTGGTTCTGCTAACGAAGCAAAGATGGTCAGAGTTAGTTTTACAGTAGTGATGAAAAATAAGTAGTCATTTGAGAAGTACGATTGCTGATCAAATCTTTCATACTGAAGGCGTTGGAAACGAAAAACGGTGAATATTTGAACGATTGCAAGATTTTTCTTGAAGTGGCTAAGATGGTTCCATACCCTCCACCCAAGTAAATTGATTTCCATGTTATAAAGATTTGTTTATGTGACTCTGGGTGTAACTTATTCCTAGAGTTTTGATGCCATTATAGTCTATAGAATACTAACACTATTATTTTTGTTAATTAGGTATTGCATACATCACAAGGTTTGGTAAGTGATTTAACTATTTGCATCTTGAGTTTATTAGCAAGAGCACATTGGGTGAAGTTCTTGGTATACATGGAGTGATCACAATGCATATTTGATATGCTAGGTACGAAGACTACCTTCGACGAGAAAGCCTTCTGATAGAAGAAAATGAGACAGAGGAAGGACTTGATGACACTCCCGCTCTTGTTGAGGTACCTCTTCTTATTATCTTCAGGCTCAGAGGAAACGTTTAATAACAGAACTGTTGCCACAAAGTAGAAAGATGACTTATTTTGGGGATAAATCGACCTTTCGTTGATATGCAAATTGAAGTCATTTACTCCTTAGAGTCGTGCTAACACAGTTGGCTGTTAAATACAGGAATTTGCCGTAAGAAAAAAGACGCTCTTTGTTGCCAATCTCTCACCCAGAACTAAAATATCACATATGTAAGTAGCAACCTTTAATTTCCTCTTTCGTTCTTTGAGCAAGTTTTTCATGACGGATATTTTTTCATCCATTTTTACAGCATCAAGTTTTTTAAAGATGTTGCAGAAGTTGTTCGTGTTCGACTTATTGTAAACCACAGGGGTGAGCATGTGGGCTGTGGCTTTGTTGAGTTTGCTTCTGTTAACGAAGCACAGAAGGTGAGAGTAGTTTATAGTAATGATAAAAAAGTATTGTAGTCATTTCGAAAGTAGTGTATTTCGAAAGTACGAAAACTAATCAAATATTTTGTACTATAGGCGCTGCAAAAGATGAATGGTGAAAATTTGCGCAGTCGTGAGATTTTTCTTGACGTGGTTGAGTTAGCTCCATACCCTCTCCGACCCAAGTAAATTGTTTTTTCCATATGGAGATTAGTTTCTCTAAATTATCTCTATAGTTTTGATGTGTCATTACAAAAGATTAATGCTATTTTATTTTCTTTGTTAATTAGGTACAACCATGCAGAGAAACTTTGGTAAGGGATTTAACTATTTGCCTTTCGAGTATTGTTGTCAATAGCACATTGGGTGAAGTTTGTGGTATACAAGGAGAGATTACAATGGGTTTTTTTTTTTTTTTTTTTCCAGGCACGAACGAGAAAGTCTT
>Ga0041059_1003053_pt1 | contig 11829 bp, 14 predicted proteins | sample AraColnosormetaG_FD_56232 | JGI IMG/M metagenome (GOLD analysis project Ga0041059, IMG submission 56232) | Arabidopsis roots microbial communities from North Carolina, USA - Col MF nosort | ecosystem: Host-associated > Plants > Roots > Unclassified | place: USA: North Carolina | collected... | reverse complement strand
TATAAGAATTGATTTTTTTTTTTTTTTTGGTGGCAGGATGATACTTCTTCTGGGCAGACCCCTCAACATAGTCGGTCTAACTCTTCAAATGGTGAAGTGAACACAGCAGATGAGAGTGGTAACTTCTCAGAGTTGTCAGATGATGTCGTGGTTAAAGATAATGCTGCTTCAACGGCAAGAGCTTCCATTGGCAATGAGAAGAGTCCTGATGAATCGACTATCATCTCCAAAATGAAGAGTACTAACATATCCGGACCTGGAACGGCTAAATACCCTCGAGAACCAAGGTATGGACAGCCAGAAAGGCAGCCGCATCAACAGCAAAATAATGCAACTTGGATTCAAGGTGGCAGCAATATGGGTTCTCATGGTGTAAACGATGCAGTTATCGGGGCCGGACAGTTTCATTATGGACAACCTTACAAGTTCTCGGGTGATGGTCAGCCCGTACTTCAGTCTTCCGGTTTTACACCGCCTCTGCTTTACACTGCTACCCAAACGGCTTATATGACTTCACCAGCTCATGTCTATAACATGCAGTCTCCTGCTGTTTATTCTCCTCAGTATGGTTATGGACCATACACCAACATGATCCCTCAGTTTATGCCTGGATACCCTTCCCATGGTTCTGTTCCTGTTGTTGTCAGTCCAGATTTCATTCCTCAGTTATCTGGGCCAAGTGCAGGAAGTGTGGTCCATGGAGGTGAAATGCAGTATGCGGAGAAGCTCTATGTTCCACCAGGACAACCTTCTTTTCCAGATCCTATGTATATGCAGTACTGTCAACAGTCATTTGGGCAGATGGAACCACTGGCTCCTAGGAACCACACCAATGCTCCCGAGTCTCAGAAAGATGATCCAAAGTTCCTTCGACAAATTAGAGGGCCAAGTAACTCTAATATGGCAAGACCGGGAATGGGTGTTAATTACTATGGAATCCAGCCAAATATGGGCATTATGGTGCAGTATCTGCCTACACATCTCGGCCCTCCTCTTTCACCAGGTCATGTTCCTTATGTCGAGGCATATCCTGGATGGCAGCCACAAGGGAGCTTAGAAGGTGCCAATGGCCCTCGATTGTGCAATTTTCTTGAAGAGCTGAAATCTGGGAAAGGTAGGAGGTTTGATCTATCTGACATCACAGGACACATTGTTGAATTCAGGCAAGTTTTTATCTTTTCTTTCAGAAGTCTCGTCTCGTCTTAGGTTTCTTCCCAATTATATGATAACAAACTTGAGTAAAATCTTGTTTCCTTTCAGTGCGGATCAACATGGGAGCCGATTTATTCAGCAAAAGCTTGAGAATTGTAAACCAGAAGAAAAAGCAGCTGTCTTTAGGGAAATTCTTCCTCATGCTTGCAAACTCATGACAGATGTGTTTGGAAATTATGTCATTCAGAAGGTCTGTTCCTACTTGATCCTGTTTCTTACCGTGTCTTGTCCATCACAGTCTATCCCTTTTATTGATTATTTGTGTTGTCTGTTTCAGTTTTTTGAATATGGAAACTCAACACAGAGAAAGGAACTCGCTGATCAACTCATGGGACAAATAGTACCACTTAGTCTGCAGATGTATGGTTGTCGCGTGATACAAAAGGTACAAAGGTCAATACATTTTGTTTGGACTTGAACTTTTAAAACAATTGACTCATGAGTGAAACGTTGTTGTGTAGGCTCTTGATGTCATAGAACCTGATCAGAGAGTTCGTTTAGCACGTGAACTAGACGGGCAGGTCATGAGATGTGTTCGGGACCAAAATGGAAACCATGTGATCCAGAAATGCATCGAGAACATCCCGGCAGACAAAGTTGGTTTCATGTTATATGCATTCCGTGGTCAAGTTTCCTCGCTCTCTATGCATCCTTATGGCTGCCGTGTCATACAGGTACTGAGAAGTTAGTGCTTTTTTTTTGGCAACACATAGAACTTAATCAAACCATTGTTTTTTCCTTCTCAATTTCTTGGTTTCTTTCATTGTTACTCAATGCGGCCTCACATTTTCCTTTCCTTTCTGTAGAGGCTTTTGGAGCGTTGTTCACATGACCATCAATGTAGGTTCATTACCGAGGAGATACTGGAATCAGTCTGCGTCCTTTCCAAGGACCAATATGGTAATTATGTCACACAGGTATGTCATGCCATTTAAAACTTACAAATCATTTACAACTGAAGTCAAAATAAACGGACTAACCAGTAATAACCGATGTTGGTATTTGGCAGCATGTCTTGGAGAAAGGGACATCTGAAGAAAGGGAGAGGATTGGGAGAAAACTCTCAGGGCACATCGTGCAACTTAGCCTCCACAAATTTGCGTCAAATGTAATAGAGAAGTGTCTGGAGTATGGTGGTCGAGTTGAGCGGGATCTCATCATCAAAGAGATTGCAGGGCCTGACGAGAGCTATAATAGTCTATTGGTGAGACCTTATGGACCAAACCTGATACATTTTCTGCTTGAACTGATTAGATTGGATATTAACTGTAATCCACCTTTAACAGATGATGATGAAGGACCAGTATGGAAACTATGTGGTGCAGAAGATATTCGAGACATGTACGGCTGATCAGCGTTTAACATTGTTCAGCCGAGTGAGAATGCATGCATCTGCATTGAAGAAATACACATATGGGAAACATATTGTTAGTCGTTTGGAACAGCCCTCTATTGAAGGTATGAAATTCCCCAATGTAAGTCAAGTTCAAAAGTGAGGTGAATAATCACAATCTTTAGGAACAAAAGGGCTTTGCTGTTATACCATATAAGCTGAAACAGGGCGAAGTACACAATCAAATATATTTTCTATGCTAAAAAATGGTCGGTGAATCGCTCAAGAATGACATGTCACATGTGCATATAGAAATGTGTGGTAGCACAAGACTGAATAGAATAAGATGGGATTGGTAGCACAAGACTGAATAGAATAAGATGAGGATTGGTATATGGATCAGGAAGAGTTACACATTGTGTTTGTTGTTTCTGCAGAAAACCAAGAATTGAGGAGATGAGTGGCTCTTCTGATTTCAAGACAGTGGGCTGACTCAGATTCACTCAATACAATTCGCTTTTTCATGAAAGCTGGATATTCATTGGGAAGGTCTTAGATGATTGTGAAGGACATCGATATTGTTGTTTACTTGGAATTTTATCATAGCCGTTGTGATGATTGTGTGGCATGTTCTGTAAATATTCATAACTGTATCAGTAGTTTACTTCAGATCTGTAACTGGTTTGTGGAATTTCACATGGTATTCGAAACTTTCTAGATACTAGAGAATATTATTATTGAAGCCAAACATTACATGCTAATCCTGAAATAGCCTCCTCTTCCTCAAATTTCATGAGCTACAGATTCTTATCACATTTCAACACTGTTTTGAGACTTTCTTTCATTCATCTGACATGAGGAGCCAAAGTATAGGATCGAAAGAGAAACTTGTCATTACTCACGAAATATAATTGAAAGCAGTGTAGCATATCACACTTGACAATGGAAGAAACACCCCACACAAAAATGGAAAGCTCAAACCAACACCTCCAAAATACTATTTCAATCTTAACCAAAGAGATCGAATCCGAAGTCTCCTTCTTCCTCTTCTGATTCTTCTTTCTTCTTCTCATCTTCCTTAGGGGCAGCTGCAGCTTCACCCGCACCACCTCCACTTGAGGCAGCTCCTCCAGCAGAGAATCCTCCACCACCACCACCACCAACAATTACCTACGCCACAAGAAATTGATTCCAATTGATAAAAATTACAATGCAAAACAGGAATTATACACAAATATTGATTTGTACTAGTTTCCGGAGCCATGTAAACTAAAGTCACCTACTAAAACAGAGAAGGCAACCAAAAACAAATTGAGTGATTTAGCTATTACAAAGCTGTAACCTTTAGGTATCATTGTTAACCTATAAAACAAGCTACATTGACGCAAAATCACATTTGATGCAATGATAAGAGAACTATAGTGAGCCATGACACTTGTATCACTGATCAACGACCATAATTACTGTGAATGAATCATTCATCTGAAAATGCAAGCTCTGATTCTCACACAGTATTGCCAATTTCAAAGATGCACGATCTCAAACTGTAAGCTTGTTCGAGCAAGAGAGACTTATACCTGGAATACGGCGGAGGTAGGGGAGACAAGAGAAAACGAAGACTGAACGCCACCGGAGGAATCAGCGGAGAGAGATACCTGAACGAGCTTACGCTGGAGCTCGTAGGTAGAAGAAGCTGAAGATTCAAGTTCTCCTTCGTGTTGCTTCGCGCTCCACGCGCCGCCTCCATTCTTGCATACGAATGTGAATACTCCCATCTTCTTCAATGTCTGCTAAAATCGATGGCGATAGTGAGAGATTTCTGGAAAAAGTGACGATCGAGAGTGGTTTTGTTTTTATATACGATGATGAACGAAAGCTCAAAAAGAAGTTAAGAACCCTAGTTTTTTGGAGGTCTCTGAGTAAAAGACTGTTTTACCCATAGTGGACTTATAGGTCTTAAATGGGCCACTTTTGAGAGTAATGAATATATATAGGCCTAGAGTGAATAGCAACAACCCACCAAGGTTCTTTCACTTCTTTGAAAAACCAAAAAAGCAAAGATCAACAAAATTTATCAGATTCTACGAGAGTCATTTCCTAACACATGAGATGATGAGATTATTAGAGTATCACAACTCTCAACTATGTTTTTCCATAAACTATGCATCGCACCATTCACCACATGATATTGTAACTCTTAAGTCTAAGCCATGAAATCAACATTGAAGTAAAAGAACTCACATAGTAAATTGGTTTTCTATTGGTTTATATTTTAACAAAATTATACTGTACTCATGTCATCTTTATGTCACCAAATCACAAACTAATTTTCTACTTTTAAAACAAAACATCTACCAATTCCACCACATATCCTAAAAACTGACTCAAATCTCTCAAAATCTAAAATTTCCTAAATTCCACAAAATCATCCATAATCTTTAATCCTCCTTAGTTATGATATCAAAAAACCATTTTATTTTAAGTATCTAATTTCCTTGCCATAAATTTTATTCTCTAGTTTAGCTAAACTTAATTGGAAGTAAAGTTTATTGTTGCTGATATATAATAAAATATTTTCATGTTTAAAAATCTAAATATAGTTGAATGGACTCTTTAACAAGAAAGTAAATATTGGCGTCTATAAGGTCAAGAGATGTGGCGTAATGACTACTTTTGAGCAAATCAGTGGACAAATTAAGACTTTCCAATCTTTCATTGGTCAAGTCTAAATATAAATGATTGGATTTCTAAGTTTCATTTCCTGTTTTTAGGCTCACTCGTGGACTTTTTTTAATTTCTTTCCTTTGCCATATTTATAAAATAAAAGAGAGAGAAAGAATTTTCAATAATTTTCAACAAGCAAAGTTCATGATGGGGAATAAGCGAAATCTCGGATTTGTGATCTTCTTCTGGGCTCTGGTGGTTGCAGTAGTAGCCACGGCCATCGAGCATCGTCGCAATGAGAGGACTAAAGGCGTCAATGGTCTTGACAAGATCATCATCCGCGACCGTCGTGGCCGATCTGCTGAGGTACTCACTCTTACGGTTTGGTTTAGATCTATTGATTGTGTCATTTACATCAAAAAACTTGGCTTCAAAACATCTTTTGGATATTGCATGATGCAGATTTTGTTTCTTTGTTTATTCAGGTTTACTTGTATGGAGGTCAAGTCAGTTCTTGGAAAAATGAGAATGGAGAGGAGTTACTTGTTATGAGTAGCAAGGTAACTTCAGTCAGATTCACTCTATCTCCTTTTAGGATCATATGATTGCTACAAATATTGTTCTCTGATTGGCTAAAAATATTGTTCTCTGATTGGCTGTATCTGCGATAATGTTTTTTTTTTTGTTTTGCTTTTGTATGTGCAATAGTTGACTAAGTAAATTATGCAAAGATGAATCTTTACATCTTCTTTTTTTTTGTTTTGAATCTTTACTTCATTAGAGGCTTGTAAATGAATAGATAAGTATAGCTTAATAATCTGCTTTGTTCTAAAGTAGTAGTAATTTTATGTGTGTGTATGAGTTCCAAAGCAGAGTGATCTAAAACATGTGTTACGTATTGTGCAGGCTATATTCCAGCCTCCAACACCGATTCGTGGAGGAATTCCAGTATTGTTTCCGCAAGTATGTGTTTATAGAAAAAAAAACTTTTCTTTGTTGTTGAAGGGTATAGTTTTGTTAATGAAATGTTTTTTATGGAAGTGCAGTACAGTAACACCGGTCCACTTCCCTCACATGGATTTGTAAGACAGAGGTTCTGGGAGGTTGAGACTAAACCACCTCCTTTGCCATCACTTTCTACTGCTCATGTTGACCTGATCGTAAGATCATCCAATGAGGATTTGAAGATCTGGCCGCATAAGTAAGATTCTTGAAACATCTCTCTCTCTCTCTCATTTTCAACATTTTTTCAGATATTTGATTAGGAATATTTTACATAAAATATGGAGACTGTTTTTTAATCTATGTATCCATTTCAGGTTTGAGTATAGACTGAGAGTAGCATTGGGACATGATGGAGATTTGACGTTAACATCTCGTGTTAAGAATACTGATACAAAACCATTTAACTTCACATTTGCTCTTCACCCCTACTTCGCTGTTTCCAATATCAGGTAATCCAAGGAGTCATAACTTCACGTTGATATCTTTTTTTTTGGTTGTGTTGGTGTAAGTGTCATTGAATCAGCTGGTTGTTGTATTCAGTGAAATCCATGTCGAAGGATTACACAACTTGGATTACCTTGACCAACAAAAGAACAGAACACGTTTCACTGATCATGAGAAGGTTATAACTTTCAATGCTCAAGTAAGCCTCTTTCCATTTGCCAATTCAAATTTCAACCCTTTTATTATTTTAGTCCATCACTAAAAAAAAACACACCTTGCAAAAAAAGCTTGACAGGTTGTACCTAAGCACTCCAGATCAACTAAGAATCGTGGACCATAAGAAAAAGAAGACTATTGTTGTACACAAGGAGGGACAAGTTGATGCCGGTAATTACAAATTTAGATTTGTAAACATACATAGACATAGACACAGTCACACAGAAACAGATTGTTTTAGTAGTACTAATGATGGATCACTTGTAATTACAATGTGCAGTGGTGTGGAATCCATGGGATAAGAAAGTATCCGATTTGGGAGTTGAAGACTATAAGCGTTTTGTAACGGTGGAAAGCGCGGCTGTCGCGAAACCGATCACAGTGAACCCCGGCAAAGAATGGAAAGGAATACTCCATGTTTCTGTGGTTCCATCAAATCGGAAAGCTTGACCCTATAAAAGTCTTGCATTCATCATCCTCATCCTTTAAAAAAAAAAACTTAAAACTGTCTTTATTAAAGTATACTTAATGTTCCCGAGAGACATCACATGGTGAACACAAAGTTAGTTGGGTTCCAAACTGGACTCTTGACCAGTTTTATTGTTTTGTAACTTTAGCATTCATGAATAAAAAAAGTGCGTTAATTACAATAATTGTTAAATGTAATTAAATAAAAGTGCGTTAACTACAATAATTGGATATTGGTTATTTGCAAAATTCATGTTCTTAAATCATCAGTCTAAACAAAAAAATTAGATTAGCCGAAGATTTCTTCTTCTACCCTTGATGATACTATTTGGGATGGGCTTGCTTAGATGTGCCGAATCCAATTCTCGTTTTTGGGTCTATCTATATTTGGGCTGGGCTTTATAAGAGGCGAAGCCCATGTCGAACAATCAATTTTTTTTTAATTTTATATTTCTTTTGGGAGTCTGTTCTGTCGTATTGATTAATAAAGTAAAAAATCTTAGCCACAAAATTAAATCATCTCCAAGACGTATCAATATCATCATCAATCCACCAATGAAAAGTTCTCTCTTTTTTTTTCCCACTCTTACTCTGTTCTCGCTACAGAATCTCCTGGGAAAAAAAAAAAAGAAACTTGATCCACCCGAATTCCCCAAATCTTCACAATTTCTGGAAACTCTCTCGATCGTGAAGCAGAAAAGTGAGGTTCCAAATGGGTTCTGTTTCGGGTCAAACCCGAATTACAACGATGAACCTCTCGCTCTCAACAGCAGAGAAGAACCCTAATTTCCGCTCGTCGCTTCTCAATTCTAAGGTAATTGTTATCACTTCGTCGAGCTTCACCAAAAAAATGACTCCTTTTGCTTGATTTCTTCTTCTCCTCTTTCGCTTGTGTTTAGAACGCAATTTCAGATACTTTAGGGGTCTCTTCCAAATGCAGTACATTCCTCAGGGGTCAATTTCAAAGAATACATTTTTCTTGGCTACAACACACTCGACCTTTGAGAAAACGAACAGGTACTTGATTTGCAAACCAGACCAATCTCTTTAGAACTTTAGTTGTGATTTAGATTCTTGTTATGTTTGGTTTAGTATTTGGTCACGTGAGCTGCGTCATGCCGTTAACGGAAGAGAATGTGGAGAGAGTGTTAGACGAAGTACGACCATCTCTAATGGCCGACGGAGGAAACGTGGCGTTGCACGAAATCGACGGACTTGTGGTGGTTTTAAAGCTACAAGGAGCTTGTGGTTCGTGTCCTAGCTCATCAATGACGTTGAAGATGGGAATCGAGAGTCGTCTTCGAGACAAGATTCCAGAGATCATGTCCGTTGAGCAGTTTCTTGAATCCGAGACAGGAGGTTTAGAGCTGAACGATGAGAACATTGAGAAGGTTTGGTTTTTTAAAGGTTTAGTTATTTTTGGTTTATTAGCCCCTTGGTTTTGAAATTGATCTGAATGGTCCTTTTTTGGTTTGTTGTCAATTTAGGTTCTCTCTGAGTTAAGGCCGTACCTATCCGGTACTGGAGGTGGGGGGCTTGAGTTAGTTGAGATTGATGGTTACGTGGTCAAGGTTCGACTCACTGGACCAGCTGCTGGAGTCATGACTGTTCGTGTCGCGTTGACTCAAAAACTGAGGGAAACAATTCCTTCTATAGGTGCAGTCCAGCTTCTAGAGTGACATTAACCTTTTTATTTTGTAACTTATATACAAGGCCTATTTTTGATTCAATATATTTTATTTCCAATTATATAATTAGTACAACTAATACAATAACCATTTCTGTTGAAGAAAAAGGAAAAGAAAAAAAAAGTATCCTATGTATGAAGGACATTTTCTCTAGTGATCCTTGTTTTTAGGTAACAGTTATAAAATATTCATGACTTGACTACACAAAGATAATCGAACTTAAAGAGTTATTTCCTTAAACCAATTATTCTCTAATTAAATATGCATTTATAGCGAGTTCTTGGTGAGCAAGGATACTAGAATCTCTATAATAAGTCGGACATAAGAAGATATGAGGAAACACAGACATAACATAGTTAAGAGTTTCAACAATGTCAAAGCTTATAATCAACCGAATATTCAAACCCTCTGTCTGCAAAAATTTCCTCGTACGTAAGCTTCTCTTGCTTTTTCTTTTTAACTTTAATTTTGTTCTTGTTGTCTCTGAATACTTGAACATAACTATGGCAGAGACACGCAAACGTTCGTCTGTTCTCATCTGCAACTCACACGAGTACTAAAGTGAATCAGCCCTTCTCGTCTAAACCAGCCTTCCCGTTTCTGTTGATTGACTACATCCTAAACAACCCAAACTCTTCCTCCGATGGTCGCGTAACAACAAACGTTTACGGTAATGAAAAGGAAGTCTTGATTAAGGACAAGGATCTTAAGGAGGAGGTCTGTGATGCGATGACTGTCGGGTTTTCTCGTGATGGGTTGCGAGTCGAGCTTTGTGGCAACCACGGCGATGTATGTTCTCCCACCATCTTTTACAAGCCTACTGACCCCGAAATAGAAGACTTGACCGTTGATCTACCTCCTCTACCGACGGGTTCACAAATCCAAAGCCTGGTCATGTCCTCTTTACCTAAACGAGACAAAAATTGGGTAGTTGTTGTCAAGTTATTGGGATCTCAGTTGAGTATGTGCAGGCCTTTTGGCAGCCGTAAATGGATCAACATCCAAACCAAGCCTCAGAATATAAACCCTTCATCGAGCATCATGTTTTCCAAGAAAGAGAAAAAGTTCTACGTTCCAACTCCCGGAGGCAACATCTTGTGCTATTTGGATCCTCACTCAGAGGACGACGACCTAATTGATTTCGTGGAATTGGAGTTTGACGATCTTCCAAAATCGGTGTTTCAAGAGTTGGCCGACGTGAGTACATGTTCTAGGACAGACCACCTTGTGGAGTCACCCACCGGCCAACTTTTCCTAGTCAAGTGGTATACTATCTAATTAAAGCTATATATAGCTTTTGTCTTCATAACATATATACCAAAATCTCTAATCCTTTGCTTGAGTATCATATTGGCGCGCTTTATCATGTCTTTGCAGGTATGGAGAGGATTTAGAGGACATTGACAACACCACACTGTATAATGTAACAAAAAAGTTCATGGTGTTTAAAGAGGGAGAGAAACCGAGTTGTGTCTACACTAAGAAGATGATCTATACAGAAGACATTGGAGATCTTTGCATTTTTGTTGGACATAGTGAGGCTTTCTGCGTCCCGGCTAGCTCGTCCCCTGGCCTCAAGCCTAACTGCATCTATTTTGTGGGCTATAACTTTGGTGTTTATGATCTCACCACCAAAACTTGCACTATGTTCCTCACAAAAGATGATAATCCATTAAGGAAATTGGAATTCCCTTACTGGCCTCCTCCGGCTTCCTTTCCAGTACTAGCTCCTAATTAATTATCTCTCTTGCACGTGTTTATGTTTCGCTAATGTTATCGCTGTCTTTGCTTTCCCATGATTTCATTTAAATCCAATGTTCTCTTTTAATCTATGTTCAATGAAATTTATATTAGTGCCTTAAAAGAAGGCGAATCTATCCTACCAAAAAAAAAAGAAGGCGAATCTAAACGAATTCGGTTAATTCATCATATTTCTCAATTAATATACGTAAGACACACTTTGGCACAAAACTTATATAATTATTTATTTCCTGAAACAAGTTATCCTCTAAATATGTATATTTAATGTCCTAAGGTGTAGTACCCTCGGTATTCACTAGACAGAGACGGGGAAGACGAAAGAGTCGCACGTCAAATCAAAATCACAACACATATTTTGAGTGTTGTTACATTATTTTGTGGTGGATCACTATGTGGAGTCACCCTCCGGTGAACAATTCCTCGTCAAGTGGTATATATACTATAGACATTGCTTTTGAATAAACAATTATACAAACTATTAGGTTAATTACTCAACATTTTAATTTGATTTAATGGCTCCTCACCAAACACAAGAAGAGAGGTGAAACATGTTATCTTATTTGTTCTTCCATGCATTTGTTTTTAGGTACGGCCACAACTTAATGCGCAATCACAACAAAGTGGAAACACTCGTGCACATGGCATCACAGTTTATGGTGTTTAGAGCGGAGGAATCATGGGAGGAAAAGTATGTGTATTACACAGAAGATATTGGAGATCTTTGCATCTTTCTTGGACATAGTGAGGCTTTCTGTATCCAGGCCAGTTCGGGCTCAAGCCTAACTGCATCTATTTTGTGGGCTATAACTTTGGTATTTATGATCTCACCACCAAACCTTGCACTACTTTCTACACAGAAGAGGATGTTCCATTAAGGAACTTGGAATTCCCTTACTGGCCACCTCCAGTTTCTCTCTACTCATAAAATTTAAAATATTTTTTCATTAGTATTTATGGTGTTTTTTTTCTTTTCTTTCTATGCTACTATATAAACCCTTTCTACTCTACTTTCAATGGAAATTTGTGTGGTGTTTTTTT
>Ga0041059_1003052_pt1 | contig 11829 bp, 7 predicted proteins | sample AraColnosormetaG_FD_56232 | JGI IMG/M metagenome (GOLD analysis project Ga0041059, IMG submission 56232) | Arabidopsis roots microbial communities from North Carolina, USA - Col MF nosort | ecosystem: Host-associated > Plants > Roots > Unclassified | place: USA: North Carolina | collected 2013-09-02 | reverse complement strand
TTTCACTTTTCACCAACTAAACTCTTCACTAATCCCCCCCAACCCGCACCCCACATATATTGTCTAATATTTATTATACTATTGTCATCAGCTATATAAGATTGAGAAAACTAGACATGAGTTATAATTCCTTTGAAGTAAAATTCCATGAGAGCATACTGAAACTAGCTGATCGAATTGTTGATATATTAATAAGGCCCCATAAATATTCCAAGTCTTAATTTATCCAAATATCATTTGATAAATTTAGCTTGTTAGGATAAATTATGTCATGGAGGTGTACATAGTGTCATAGTTTACGTCTAGTTTTTTGGCATCAGAAGATAACTGCTTTATTACTATAGTCAACACCTAATCCAAATTCATTACGTTCTATACTAAAAAGTAAACAAGCAAGACTAAAATCTTTCTGTATGATAAAATCAATGGGCTTTAAATTCTTTTAATGGGCCATAAGCCCATAAATAAATTCGTGTTTCTTTTTTTCCTCGACTGTTCTTCAGATTTCAATTTCTCTTCTCTGTTTCTTCTTCTTCTTCAATTTTCAGATTTGATAGCTCTCAAAATCGTTAAACTACAGAAACGAAAAAGGAAATTGCGGCGATCTAAGGTATGCAATTTGATTAGAACCCACCACTTCAATTTTTTTTACACCCTATTCAAAGCCAATTTGATTGAAACTAATTAAAAGATGCTATGGATCGTGAAGGTTAAATCCATGGCTGATGCACATTTGAAGCAAAGAGGCTATATCTCGGCAGTTGCAGCTGGACTCAATGCAGCTCTTGCAGCAATCTCTGCTAAGTTCTTCACATCTCTTGTAAGATGTGTTGTTTCTTCTTTCTAATCAATCACTAGTGTTTTTTTAGTTTGATCAGTTACTTAAAAAGTTTTAATCTTTGACAGGTGATTAAGTATGGATTAGTTGTAATCTGCAATGTGGTTATGTGGGCATGTTATGTAAACAGTTTAAGAGCTTTGTCCTCTCTACAAGCTACTGTCACAAACTTTGCTGCTAATTTTCTATCTTCTGGTTTAGCTGGTCTCTTTCTTTTTCAAGAATCGTTATCGTTTCGTGTAAGTTCTGTTTCTTGAAAAGTGATGATCAAAGTCTTTAGACATTGACGATTGTTTTGATGAAATGTGATATTTGGCTTTGTGAGTTGAATGAGTTTTGGCTAATACATTTTTAAAACATCTTGGCAGTGGTTTGCGGGAGCTTTATCGATTACTACCGGAGTTCTTATCCTCAGTAAGTCGAGTGTCGATAAGAAGGTAAGCTCGGATTAATGGAGAATCGAATATGATAGCTTCTGTTTTGGAGAAGGCTGCTTTTGGTTGAAAGGAATTAGAGATGTTAAGTTGTTCTGAGTTTTGAGTTTTAGAGGTTAAGGGAAACATTATGTTTTAAGTATGCCAATTTGGTTCAATTCTCTTGCAGCTAGAGTCTCTAATTATCTTGACATTTCTCAGTTTTTGACAAACTATTTTAGCAGCGTGTAAAAACCGACTAAGTGAACTGTGTATGTTTATAGAAGAACTGTTTCTATAGTTCGTCATAAATAGTCGAGAGAAAGTAAAAAACGAAGCAAACAAAAGGAAATGAATAGTAACACTAGCTAGAATTTGGATGAAACTAGTAAGAAAATAAGATCCAGTGCACCTTTGGGAGCTTTGAATACAGAGGCTGTTCTGGTGATAGATCGTAAATACCTAAGCCAAAGCTGGTGGAGTTACCCACTACTTTCGTTTTAAGACCAATCCCACACCATCATTCGAGGTAGGTTTGTATATCGTAGTAAATGTTGCATCAATCTACGGAAGAAGAACAATTCATCTATTATGCCTTACCATCATGCGATTGGAACCTTTCATTCTTATACTCCAACAAAAAAAGAGAAATTATTGGTTCACGTGAAACTATTTGCCATCACTTAGTTAAAATCTATATCATATGCATTTGTGGTGGAATTCATTATCCTTACTATTTTCATGCTCCACACAAAATTAAACTAGCTTGTCAATAAAAAAAGATCAAAACATTGATTCATATGAAGCGCTATTTACCATCTAATAAACTTATAACTGAAATTTATCATGTGATTAATTTGTTCCGGAATTTATTATTCAATACCATTTTCAGGCTATACAACAAAGTCATGCAAGATATTATACTATACTACTAGTTACTTAGTTTATGAGGGTAATCAAAACACATGGTTCACATGAAAATATGAATTCAGAATAAAGAATTCAATACTATTTAGCTACTAGTCCGAGAGTTGATACATATAGGATTCTATCATTTGAACTTTAAATTGAGGATTTGCCTTTTGTCCATTACCATGAATCCGGATCCATATCACAAATTGATGATTAAACTGAATTACTCGACCCGACATACTTCCACTTGGGTTCTTGGTCGGCAAATATCATCACCATCGTGTGAAATGCTTCTAGTCCCCACGCTAGAGAGTAGAGACTTCAACACGAAATGCATCATTTGCCAACCCCCGAATTCGCCGTAGTATCTCTACAACAAATCGTTCATGCACAACCGTCCTTTTTCTGTTGCCGCTGGCTTTCCCAATAGTGGATATGCGGTTCATCAAATCTTTTGGATCTGTTCATGTGTCGGAGTGTTTGTGTGTTCATCTTACATCTAGTTAATGTATTGTCCTCTTTACTTGATGCATAAACTTTATCATGATGCTTCTTCTTCTTGCGTAATTTATAAGTTTATGCACTTATATCAATCAAATAAAAAGTATCTACTCAGAAGAAAACTAATCAACGTAAAGTAAACCGTTAATAATTTATTTATATTTAGCTAAATTTAGATTTCATGATAAATACGTGGATTCCAAGCAACCCGACATGTTAATAAATATGAAAGTAAAGGACTATATATATATATATGGGGATCAATTAAATTTGGAACGTTGATTGCTACCATTTTCTTCGCCAGTTGAATGATGTACATAAGTGTAACGCCCGTGAACCAGAAAATCGGTTAGGATTTATGTTTAAATCGTTCGGTTTAATTGGTTAGATTAATGGAAACCCTAGAGTGTGTCTATAAAAGAAGGAAACTCGAAATTAGAGCTTTGGTTAGCCACTTTTTGTTTTGTAAAGAAGAATAAGAGAGAGAAGGAAAAAGACCAAAATCGTTAGAGTTTGGGAGGAAACAGTTTCGACATATCAAATCATTTTCGAAGGTAATGAAATTTGGTAAAGTTATTCCCAAGTCTTTCATCGTCATTCTCCATTTTACAGAAGTGGATTTTGATTTAAACTCGTTGAGTTATTCACAGTTTTGTAAGACACGTTTTCTCAGATGCAAGTTAAAACTAGCGGGGATTATAACTGAGATCGTGGTCTTGTCTGGTTTCCGATCGGCACGAGATTTTGTGGAAGGCTTGATGACGTCTAAGGCTAGCGTTTCACCGGATAGTTAACGGTTAGTTTTTATTTTAGGGTTTTGTCTTTGAGACTGTTTGTCTTTGATTTTTATGTCCAGTTTGCTTCAAGATTGTTTTTGGTTGTGTGACTTGTTGTAGGATGTTTCTGGACTGTTTCAGACGCAAGGAGAGTTTCTCCTGGTTATAATTGTTGTTAGAATCAGCTTGTTAAGGTGAGTGCGTGAACATAAGCTTATCTAAGCGATTGGTTTGTATGACTAGTTTTATGTAATGATATATAGATGTGGTGAATGTGTTTTTGGGTGAACATAACAAAAATAACAAACCAGTCATTTAACAGTTCACCCAAAAACACATTCACCACACCTACATATCATCACACAAAACAAGTCATACAAACCAATCGCTCAGATAAGCCCATGGTCACACACTCATCTTAACAAGCTGATTCTAACAACAATTATAACCAGCATAGACTCTCCTTGCGTCTGAACAGTCCAGAAACATCCTACAACAAGTCACACAACCAAAAACAATCTTGAAGTAAACTGGACATAAAAATCAAAAACAAACAGTCTCGAAGATGAAACTCTAAAATAAAAACCGACTGTTAACTATCAAATCCCTCCGGTGAAAAGCTAGCCTTAGACGTCAAAAAGCTTTCCACAAAATCTAGTGCCAATCAGAAACCAGACAAGACCACGATCTCAGTTACAATTCCCGCTGGTCCTAACTCGCGTCTGAAAAAACGTGTTTTACGAAACTGCAAATAACTCAACGAGTTTAAATCCAAATTCACTTTTGTAAAATGGAGAATGACGATGAAAGACGTGGAAATAACTATACTAAATTTCGTTACCTTTGAAAACGATTTGATATGTTAAAACTGTTTCCTACCAAACTCTAACGATTCTGTCCTTTTTCTTCTCTTTAAGTGGCTAACCAAAGCCCTAATTCCTTCTTTTATAGGCATATTTTAGGGTTTCTATTAACTCAACCGATTAAACCAGACAATTTAAATATAAATCCTAACCGATTTTATGGTTCACGGGCGAGGTTAAGTTGTTTTATTTTTTTTATTATGTGTTTGTCTTTGTCTAGTTTGTTTTCATGGGCTATAATTTTCTGCAAAAAATGTCGATTTTTGTTTTATGTAACTTATGTTGAAGAGGGGAAAATTCCAAATAAGTACTTCAGTGTGGAGTAAAAGCTAAAATATCTACTAAATCTTATTTAAGAATCCAACAAAATTTGGTCCAGGCCATATACTTGCGGTCTCTATGATCCCATCATACCTAGCTACTCCAAGCCTCTACCATAAAATCATTATTTATATTTCTGCTGTTCTATAGTTTGTTTGTTTTTTCTTTTTTTCTTTAAGCATATTTAATTTTTTGTTAGTAAAATGTTCTATAGTTTGTTGATCGCAAGACAAAAACTTGTGCCATATCTGTTGTATTATGTAATTAAGGATACTGTTAAGCCTCAATGTCCAGGGTCTGGGGTATTTGGACATCTCTTGGACTCCAAGCGAGGAAGGGAAAGAGATCCACTACTATATTTATATGTTTTACTTACCATATCTTGGATCCACGAGGGTAAGAGCAGCAAAGGAGGACATTTTCCTCTCTGCTCTCTTCTTCCTTTTTTTTTGTTTTTGTTTTTGTAAATATGTGTGTGGTAATCTTATTTCTGGTTAAAGTGTGTTGTCTCCTGAAACTCTCAACGCCAAATATAACTAAATTATTGTTTGTATTATTTAGTTCCATGTTAGTTTTTCTACTGTGAACATGGAATTTTTGTTAAACATTTGTTGATTTGGACGTTTGTGGAACGTTTCAAAGAACCGCTTGTCAACATTTGCACAATTGCATTCTCTTATTGGTTAACACAGTTTCCGGGATTCTAGAACGCCAAAAAAGCACAGAAGGTTTAATACTTATTGTTTTGTCTAAGGAGAAGGAAAATGCGCAATACTTTCTTAAACCTTTTGTAGGTTTATGAAGTGTTTGATTTTTCAGATAAAATGAGAATCAAGTTCGATGTACCATGTTCACATGTGACTTTGTACTATTTCGAATGTTTCTTGGCAAGTAATTTCGAATCCTTTTCGTAAGTAGAACTAATTCCACATGTCACAAAAGTGTTGACTTACCTATAGAAAAGGCAGAGGAACACATACACACACACAAACGCTTACTAAACTCAAAAGTCAGAATGATAAGGTCACAAACTACGTGCAAACCATTTCATCGGTCCCCATCTAACATCCTAAAATTGAAAAATCAAACCTTATATTTTTTCCTTGAATTCTCATTTTATTTGAATATATTTTCGATCTATAGACACACATTAATCATGATAGTAACCACATGTCAAAATCTTAGGACAAAGATAGAACCGACATGTAAGTCACTACTTTTGCCATGAACGTGCTTACCATTTTCTTTTATATTCCTACTACTTATATCTCTATCCTCTCCATATTTTTTACCCGTAAAATTATAAACCCATTTTCAAAATCTGATCTTTTTTTTTTCGTTGACAAATCTAGTTATGCCTCCTCCGGCAATGCTTGCGTTTGACGATGGTTTAGCCCGGAAATCTAACGATAATGAGTGGCAAGGTTTCAGAGTTTTTCCAGGAGAAAATACTAACCCTAACCCTAATATAAATTTCTTGGTTAAGAAGGCAATTCTGCAGAACGAGAAATCAATCACTCCTCTTTTCTCCCGTTCGTCGGCAAGAGATGATAGCTTCAGAATTGTGTTGCCGCCGGCGTTGCCTCCTCCTAGAGACTCCACCGTTCCGCTTCCTATGCTTCCGGAGCCGATGAGAGTCCGGAAGAAGCTTAGCCACCAAGAATCAGTCATATTTATGAGCAAATCGCGTTTCGCAGAGAAAATCCTCTACAAGGAAGAAGATTTCAAATGTAACGCCTTCTGCTTGTCTCTACCTGGCTTCGGAAAGAACAAGCTGATTAGATCTTCTTCGAAACGCCAAAATTCTATGGAGAAGAAGATGATCAGAGCTTCTTCCTTCACGGGATCAACTGTTTCTGTACGCGCCTCGCTAGAGAAATTCGAATGCGGTTCTTGGGCATCGACGACAGCTCTTATTCAAGATAACGGTCGGTTGTTTTTCGATTTTCCGGTTGAGATGACGAAGTGCAACAGCCGCGGTGGAAATGGAGGAAGAGATGTGCAAGAACCGGTGACCTCTGGTTTCTTATTCGATAGAGAAACAGAGACTTTGGCTCTGAGAAGCGTTTTAAAGACGAGGAGTACTCGTGATCACCGGAGATCAGCTGAGTCTTCACCGCAACGTCGTGTTAGGTTCTCGACTTCGTCTTCATCGGCTTCAGTTTCGTGCCCTACTTCGCCTCGAACTTGTATCACTCCACGTTTGCGTAAGGCTAGAGATGACTTCAACACCTTCTTGACCGCACAAAACGCTTGAATAAGGAAAACAAAAACAGAACACAGAGTTTTATTTATAATATGTATGTATGAAATGAGTGTAATGTATCTACGGATGATGTGTAAATATTATGGAGAGAAAGAGAGTGTTGAGTCTTTGAGAAATCAAAATCGATAAAGGGTTTATGATTCTAAAACAACTCAAAAAGTATAATTTTTAGTGTTTGCTTAGAAGCTCTATCTCCAATTTTTGAGGGTTTGTTTGGCTTTGTTGAATCTTTATGAAATAAATTTGACCAAGAGTAGATGATTATGAGAGTATTTTATAATCTATGTGCTTCACTTTTGCATCGAAGATCTGTTTTCAGACTTTAATCTACAATTTTTAGAGTGTACTCAATGAGGTATCAAAATCAATGAAATGATGGTTACTAGAGTAATTGCAAAAATTCATGTATGTTTCCAAGCTCTGTTTGTGACTTGCCTTTTCAGGTTTTAAGGTTTATTTTTAGGCTATTTTCCGTTAATTTTTTTGGTTGGTTTAGGAGATCAAAAACTTCATAAAACTGGACAAAGTGTTGGTAACATAACCTAAAAACTGTATAAAGAGAGCATAATACGATATTCAGACCCAAAACGCCAAATAACGCAAACTCGATAAGGAAAAGAGGGTTTAATGGGTTAGTGAATTCTTCAGCGTTTTCAAAACGGTTGATTTCAGTTTCTTGTATCGTAGATGACACGAACAACGTCAACAATCTGAGCTCTGCAAATCGGACATTTCCCTCCACTCCAATGTAGTTCGTTGGCACATTTTAGGCACATGCACATATGTCCACACCTGTACAAAACCGCCTCGACCTGTGTTTCGTCGCAGACGCAGCATTTTCGTTTCATTGGGTTTTCTTGGTGAGCCTTGTGTTGCAAGCTCGCGTTAGCATCTAAACACGTTTTGACAGAATCTCGTAGTACTGACATTTCTTGCTGAAGCTGTTGGATCTGTGATCTCATACCGCTTATCAGCTCCATTTCCTGAAAACGTTTATATGCGGCTCAATGAGTTTACCACTAGTGCGGTTGCGAGTTTCTATAGTATAACAAGAAATCGATAAACACTCACAGGTGACTGAGGATTCTGAACAACCAAGGCAGGAGTGGAAGTAACATCAGTGTCTTGAGAACTCCATGATCCTGCAGGAGACGATGCAGATATATGTGAAGACGACGATTGGCTCAAGTCATCTCTATCATCTTGCTCTTCACCTCCTCTTAATGGCTCTTCTTTGATTTCTTCATCAATTTCAAAATTTACTTCCTCCTCTTCTTCTTGTTGCAATTCCCATTTTTTGGAGTGCTTATCCGAGTGTGTCTGTACACGGGACATCATGAGATTATCGATCTTCTCTCGCAACCCGCTGTCGAGGAAATCTGTCACCGTTCTTCTGTATTAAGCAGGGAAATTCATTTTCTTAGTCAGTTATTAACCATTAAGAAACATGAGCTTGTCAATTTTGATGGTTACTTACCGCTCAAGGAGTCTGCATATGTCATCTTTCTCAGACCTAGTGTTCATTACTTCCAGGTACCGTGACTTCCTCAATTCCTCCCAGTAACTCCGAGGCCTAGCTATTTCACTAAGCCAGTCGTCGTTATATTCTCCATAATAAGACTGCTCATCTGCATACTCTTCTTGTTCTCCCCATCTATTCAAATAGGATGTTTCTTGTTGATCAAGGCACTGGTCCATCTCATTACTCTCATGAACTAGACCTTCTGTTTCTCGAGTTTCTTGCATATACTTTCCCACATTGTTCTCGTCTTGATTCTGTCTCAACCGCGATTCTCGAGATAAATATTCACTCGGGCTAGTATTTTCTTCTTCTTTCTTTTCAGACTTGCCATCGTTGCAAGTTTCTTCTACTTCTCTTGTTTCTTGCAGCTGAAGGCAATTCTTTTGTGAATCAACTGTTCCACTTACAGATTCTTCTTCCTTACATAACGTTGCTTCCTCTATCTTGCGGTTACGGGGTCTCAACCGCTCTGCGAAAAAAGCTTCGAGAGTAACACCACCATCCTTTAACCTCGTGCTTGTGGTAGTAGTTCCTTCTGTTTCTTCTACGGATTTGTTGTTCATCTCAGTGGATCGTTGATGATTCTTCCTCTTATCTGTTGCAGCCGCAGAGTTTACTACGTTCGCATGAAATTTCTCCCTGCGTTGCCAATCAAAGATTGAAAATCTGAAGAAAGTAAACCCTAAGAACTAAACTCAAAACATAAAACAGAGAATCTGAAAAAACCTTAAATGCAGAACAGCAGAGCCTGATTCAATTCGGTTTAATCCGGTTGTTTTTGCGTTAGACCGGTTTCTATCTTGAATCACAAGACAGCGATTGAGGTTCCTTAACCTTAGCATTGACTGGTTAAATAATGTAATTAGAAAAACCATTTAGTGGATTATGAATAAAGTCACAAATATGTTAGTTATTTTTATCAAAATAGTGAAAATATAATTTACCTGGAGACGACCACGTTGAGTAAACCTAGAAACTGCGTTGCGTTCAAAAAGCGAATCCAATTCACGGTGGCGATCACGTTCCATTTGCATAAGAAAATCGGTAAACGCTTGTCGTCCTCGTATCTTCGGAGAGAAACTAACCACCGGAAAATTACTTTTCTCCGATGACGACGAAGTGCAATAAGGCCTCGGCGTTCTGATAATCTCGAGTCCACCGCCACCGCCGCTGCCATTATCTCCAGCGGTTCGTTTCTTGTCTTCGTTGCTAAGCCTCCGAATTAGGTCAGCGACTCGTCCCCATTTACTTTCTCCGGAATCAGAAACCAAACCATGTGACCTAGATTCAATCTCCACCGTTCGATCAGCAATTTCAGAATCTCCATCGATTGATGAAGATTCTGAAAGACCGGAATCTTGAACACTAACTCCTGAATCGCTCCGACTACTACTACTCGCCGTAGATTGACTGCTACTCGGCGAGTTTCCACCGTTGGATCGGTTTAGCCTCGCCTCCCATATCTGAACCAAAGAAGAAGCCACAAGATTGTCGTTTCTCTTCGATTCTAACGGAGATTCAAGAACACGATTGTTCTTGTTATTGTGAGTTTCGATCCAAGAATCAACTAAATTCTCATCGGAGACATGAGATTTCAAAACCTCTTTCACCGGAGATTTCAGATTCTTTTGAAAAACGCCAGCGTTTTGGTTACGATCTCTTAAGATTAAACCGAATCTCTGAGGAGAAGACACCATTTTTTTACGATCTAAGAATCGAACAAACGAACATAAAATCAAATAATCATTAGAGTTTTTGAATCGATCGAAAGAAGTTAGAGGACAACTCTGTTTTCTCTGTCTCTCTACAAGAAGAAGAGAAAATGGATTTGTGTTAGTGAAGAGACAGATTTTTCTCTCTGTTTTTTTTTCCTGTTAAAGAAACAGAACAACAACAAACAAACGGTGGAGATACGATGATGATGAAGAAGCAAAACAGAACCAAACAGTATTTGTGCTTATCTATTTAGTAAGAGGACTTATAAATGTTAAGAGTCCTAAAATGGCTCTGTTTTGTCCCTTAAACTGGGGAACGTGTCTGTAAAACAAGGCAATAAAGAATGAGGTGTAAGAATACAGAGAAAGAAAAGCCTTATGTGGCCAAAAGTGATAAATTGTTATAGAAAAATAAAAAAGCTACTTATAATTTTGGACAAAATTGAATTTGAAAGATATTGTATAACACATGTCATTATACTGGTAAAAGCATTTAATTGTGTAATGCATGAAAAAATTAACATTGGATTGTTATACTAATTAAAGGGTGATTAAATTATTTAATAATTAAGGCTCCTAAATATGCTAGAGTCAAAAAGGAGCCGTTGAGGAATTTAGCCGTTGTCGAGTGGGAACCATGCACTTTCTGGATTTTATGCCACATCATAAATCAAATTGAAGAACTAAAGATAACAAACAATTTTAAATTGTATAACTGACAGGAACAAAAACTTTTAAGCAAAGTAAAAATAATTTAATTAGAGAAAATTAGATGTTCAACCCAAGTTTCATGTAGTGTGCGATTTTATTGTAGTGTGGTCAATAGGCCCAGGCATAGTGGTCAATGTCGTGCTTGGGTTAGTCGAATAGAGAGAGAACTTAGGACGAGTTGTGATTTGTGACTCTTATAAAACGATTTAAGAAAAAATAGTCTCTATACAAAATAACGATAATTGAAACCAATAATAAGGTTCACAACCGATCATTTTCGGATCCCGATGAGTTAACGATTAGTCAACGATAGAGTAAAACGACCGATTAATCGAGACTTAGTGTCTATGATATTGGCACATACGACATATATTTCGTATATATATTTCAGGTAACTGGGTATCGTTTATATTAGTTGCGGCATATGTGATAATGTATTCTTCCACACTTCGTATAGCTAGCTGACAATCTTTTTTCTTAAAGTTTAAGTATTAGGAAGTATTATCCGGTAGATAAAGAAGATGGACGATTGAAAAAGCGATTGATACGATTTTTCTTCTGTGATTTTTCCGACCGGCCGGCGTTGGTTCCGACTTCGATTGTACTCTTTTCTCCTTTATAATTCTAGCAAATATTAGTTTACATACATATATTTCAGTTATTAACAATGAGTTCTAGAGAATCAACTGCTTTTGGTTGGCCTCTTTTCACACTGTTGGCGATTTTCATGACCCAAAAATTGAGTTTTCTACAATTATTTGTAAGAAATATAAATTATAAAAACTAGAAAAATATATGAAAAAGTTTAAGGTTTTGACTAGTGAGAATTTGTTGTATAGTTCAAAAAAACTCAAAATTTGAACGTTTGAAAACTTGTTGAGATGCATCAATTTTCAATAAACGTAGCCTATGGTGAATTGTTTTTTTTTTTTTGTCAACATGTCTCTAATGGACCTATTTTTCCGTGCTAAAAAATGTGCAGAGGTAATAT
>Ga0041059_1003051_pt1 | contig 11836 bp, 12 predicted proteins | sample AraColnosormetaG_FD_56232 | JGI IMG/M metagenome (GOLD analysis project Ga0041059, IMG submission 56232) | Arabidopsis roots microbial communities from North Carolina, USA - Col MF nosort | ecosystem: Host-associated > Plants > Roots > Unclassified | place: USA: North Carolina | collected... | reverse complement strand
CATTTTATCNAAAAAAAAAAAAAAAACTCACGTCTTCCTCTTAAAAATTGGATGCTTCTCTGATGCCTTTGCATGTCTATGTCGAACCTGAAAGCTTGGGTATTTGCTTCATATCTCCTCCTTTTTAAAGAACCGGATGAAATAAAACCCTAAATTAAGAAAATCCCAACTCTCTTTTTCACTAAAATCCCTACAAAATAGGTCTTGGATAAAACTTTTGTAGCAAGGTAGGTTTCGAGGTTTACTCATTAATTATGTTTTGGGGGTTCTTAGTCCATAAGATTTGTATTTGTGTTGTTAGCTCTAACTTTCCCTCTATGAAAGTTCATGTTCGAATCCATAAGATTCCTACTTTACCAGTTTAACGTGTTTCTTTGCACTTGCTTGGATTTTACATGAATAACCTTTCTTGTTTGGTAAGATTCCTCTTCGTTTCGTGCAGAGAAAATGGATCTATTAAGCAATCTACCATACGAGCTTCTTTGCCATATATTGTCCTTCCTTACAACAAAAGAGGCTGCTTTGACATCGGTTCTGTCAAAGAGGTGGCGCAATCTAATTGCATTTGTCCCTAATGTTGATATTGTGGACCATGATATTCGAGAGCTTTTCATGGATTTTGTTGATAGAGTATTGGCATTGCAGGGTAACTCTCCCATTAACAAATTTTCCCTCGATTGTTCCGGTGTTGATTCGGATAGAGTGGATTGTTGGATACAGAATGTGATGGTGCGTGGTGTTTCCGAGCTTAATTTATCAATCTTTGTGGATTCGGTTTTCGAAGATGACTATAATCTCTTTCCAAAAGTGTTTGAGAACAAAAAACTAGTTAAGCTCGGATTAAGTTATATTTCTTGGTTGGATGGGAGCATTTTCTTACCAATGCTTAAAACACTCGTTCTTGAATCAGTTTTGTTATCTGTTGAGAAGTTTGAGATTCTTCTTCATGCTTTGCCTGCGCTTGAGGAATTAGTCATGAATAATATATACTGGAAAGAGCGGGATGTTGTCGATTTGATTGTTTCAAGTGAAAGCCTCAAGACCCTAACAATAAACTTCATCGTTTGTACACATACTTTGTCATTTGATACACCTATTCTTGCTTACCTATCTTACTCTGGTTATGTCGTGGACGATTATGCCGAAGCTAAAATGGAAAACTTGTTTGAGGCTCGAATCAGCCTTCTTGTAGTTGAAGGCGATATCAGCCGAGTAAGAGCGCTAATAAACAATGATTTGTTAGAGGATGATGAGTACGATGTTCTCCAATTTGAAAATGTGTGGAAGCTAATGAATGGTATTCGAAATATTCGGTGTCTCTATTTGTCTCCTAATACTCTTGAGGTTAGTTTTTTTTGTTCTTTTCTCTATTTAGCTGGTCTTGGTAAAATAAATGAAAGATAACCAGTACTTCGTCTCAATTTACGGAGCATGGCAGTCATGTTTCTTCGGTCCCATTTTTAACAAATATAATAAGCAAAGGTCTAATTATGGTTTCTCTTGTTATGAGGTGCTTTCTCTATGCTGTGAATCGATGCCAGTGTTCAAAAACCTCAAATCTTTGTCTATCAAGAGTGCCGAGAATCGAGGATGGCAAGCAATGCCAGTTCTTCTAAGGAACTGTCCGCATTTAGAAACTCTAGTCCTTGAGGTACGTATAACACAATTCATTAATTTGCCAAACATGTACAAAATATCATACTTTGAATTTCTCATTGTCACTTTTATGCTTTCAGGGTCTATTGCACCATGTAACAGATAAATGTGGGGATGCTTGTGACTGTGTTTCCCGAGAAGACAAAGGTCGTTCACTCACATCGTGTCCAGTAAAAGTGTTGGAGATTAAAGGGTTCCAAGGAACAACCAAAGAGATGAACATGATAAAACATTTCTTGGAATATTTTCCGTGTTTGAAAGAGCTAAAAATGTATATGGAAGAGAATGATCCTGCACAGCTCAGAGTCCCTGAAGTTATCACGGGGGAGATGATGGAACGCTACAAAAAGTCATCAAGTTGCAATGTCCAGCTCCTAGTAGGTGGTAAGTTGTATAAGAAGTGGACTCCATGATGAAGCCTCTAAAGAAGAAAAGTTTTGGAATTTGATTTTGGTTTAAATTGGCTTGAAAAACTGTTTCAAACCAAGACAATCGGAAAGCCGTGGGTAAAGGGGATTCTCCCATTAAGAAATGGGTAAAGGGGATAGGGATAGGGATTCTTGCTTTTGTCCCTAATCTTGATATCGATGACAATACTTTTCTGCATCCGGAAATGGGTAAAGGGGATAGGGAAGATATTCGAGAGCTCTTCATGGATTTTGTTGATAGAGTATTGGCATTGCAGGGTGATTCTCCCATTAAGAAAGTCTCCATCAACTGTGTCGGTGTTGATTCAGTTAGAGTGGATGCTTGGATACGTAATGTGATGTTACGTGGTGTTTCAGAGCTTGTTCTTTTAATCGTTTTGGATGTCCAGTCGATTGGTAAGAAGTTTTGGGTGCCTCCAAAATGTTTCGAGAGCAAGAAACTAGTTAAGCTAGAGATAGGTTATGGAGTTGATATTGGTTGGTTAGATGGAAGCTTTTTCTTACTGATGCTTAAAACTCTTGTTCTTAGGTTAGTTCAGTTATCTGCTGATAAGTTTAAGATTCTTCTTCATGATTTGCCTGCGCTTGAGGAATTAGCCATGGGTTATGTAACCTGGAGTGAAGATGATGCTGTTGTGTCAGATGCAAGTCTAAAAGAGACTAACAATAACTTCCAACCATTATGTCTGCTATTCTTATTATTATTTAGACACTTTTTCGGTTGATACGCCGAGTCTCACTTACTTCTCTTACTCTGACTTGTTGCTAAAGACTACCCTGTAATTAAGATGGAAAACTAATACACTTCTCTTACTTCACTTACTTCGGAATTTGATTTTTGTGTAATTGGTGTATATATATATCTATAAACCAATAAACCCCTCCTAAATATTCTGAAATTCTTAGTTATATTAATCAAAATAATACCTTTTTTTGCAAAATTTAACCAATTTTTTAAGTTTTTTATTTTATTTTCCAAAACCGATCCAAATCCAACACTTATCAATAGTCTTAAAGCTGTCCCGGATTATACATGTTTGACCTCGTCACGGGGCTAATGTTGTGATGTCCAATTCATGATCTGCGATTCTTTGCGCGATCAAATCTTTAACGTGAAAAAGCTTGCTCTATGTTTTTACCAAAGTCCTGCCCTTCAACGTGAAAAAGTTTGCTTTCTTCTGCAGCCTAACTCAAGCTGTCCCGGTTTACCGAAATTAAACCAGTGATTTTTAAGAACCGGATTAAATAAAACCCTAATTTTGTTTTCTTAAAATTTGGATGTTTCGGCTTCTCCGATGCCTTTTTCTTCATAAAATCAAAGAAACCAGCGATAAAGCAACTCCCAAATCTCTCTTTTCTTGAAATCTCCAATATTTGTTTCTTGGTAAGTATCGAAGTTTACTCAATTCGCTTTTTAAGGTTTCGTAGTTCACAAGCTTCCTTTCGGATGTATTCCTAGTTGCGTTGTTAACTTAGCGTTTCTCTCTTTTAGGGTTTACCAGTTATAATTAATTGCTTCCTTCTACATGCTCGAATTTTTACATGAATCTAAAGACCAAACCTTTCTCTGTTTGTAGTTGAACTGTTTGGTAATATACGAAGCTTTTCTAGAGAAAATGGATCTCTTAAGCAATCTACCAGACGAGCTTCTTTGTCATATATTGTCCTTCTTTACCACAAAGGAGGCTGCTTTGACTTCTGTTCTCTCAAAGAGGTGGCGACATCTGTTTGCACTTGTCCCTAATCTTGACATTGATGACTCTATGTTTCTATACCCTGAAGAGGGTAAGCGTGATAGGAACGAAATTCAACAGAGCTTCGTTGAATTTGTCGATAGATTATTGTTATTGCAGGGTAAATCTCCCACTAGAAAAGTCTCCCTCAAGTGTATAAGTATGTCTGATCCAGACCGCCTAGATGATTGGATAAGTAATGTGTTGGCTCGTGGTGTTTCCGAACTTGATCTGTCAATCGATTTGTGTATGGATGAATACATTCTCTTGTCTTCAAAACGTTTCGAGAGCAAGAATCTAGTTAGGTTGAAATTACACCGTATTTGTATTGGCCAACCGGAAAACCCTATTGGTTGGTTGGCTGGGGGAATATTATTACCAATGCTTAAAACTGTCCTACTTGAGTCAGTTGGGTTTTATGTTGATGAGGTTTTTCTTAGAGCTTTGCCTGTTCTTGAGGAATTAGTCATGGTTGATGTATTCTGTTCTGGAGCGTTAAGGATGTCATCGTGTCAAATGCAAGCCTCAAGACCCTAACAATGAGTTCCAACCATTATACGGGAACTATGTCATTCGATACACCTAGTCTAGTTTACTTTTGTTACTCTGACTATGTTGCTAAAGACTACCCCTTAGTTAACATGGAAAACTTACTTGAGGCTAGAATCAAACTTTTGTTAACTGACGATCAAGTCGAAAGAGCAAGAGAGCCAAATAACGATGGCGTGGAGGCTGATGAGGACGATGTTGTTCTACAATTTGCAAATGTGGGGAAGCTCATGAATGGCATACGAAATGTTCAGTATCTAGTGTTTTCTGCTAATACTCTCGAGGTCAGTTTTCTCTTCTTCTTTTCTTGAAACATCTATGGCAAAATGTCTAATTGACGTGTGTCTTGTGTTCAGGTGCTTTCTCTATGCTTTGAATCAATGCCAGTGTTCAACAACCTAAAATCGTTAACTATTGAGGGTAAAAAGAGGCGAGGATGGCAAGCACTGCCAGTTCTTCTAAGCAACTGTCCATATTTAGAAACTCTAGTCCTTGAGGTATAAAAAAATAACTAATTTGCCAAAACATGAACCAAGATAGCTTTCATATATACTTTGAATTGAATCTCTTATTGTGTCCTTTATGGTATCACTCTTTCAGGGTCTCTTGCACTATGTCACAGATAAATGCGGGGATGCTTGTGGCTGCATTTCTCGAGAGGATAAGGGTCGTTCACTCACATCTTGCCCAGTAAAAGTTATAGAGATTAAAGGGTTTCAAGGAAAAAAGAAAGAGATGCACATGATAAAGCATTTCTTGGTTTATTTTCCGTGTTTGAAAGAGATAAAAATCTATATTGAAGAGAATGCACTTGAAGTGTCTAAAGTTATCGCAAAGAGGATAAATCGCTACAACAAGGTATCGAATTGCAACGTGCAGCTCCTGGTAAGTGGTTGCTTGTATAAGGAGTGGAGTGCACAATGAAGTCTTGGAAGAACGAAAGTTGTTTTGGTTTGATTTCATTTAATTGGCTTGAAAACATTTTTTACCCTAAACCAAACCAATCGCAAAACTGTTGTTCTTTCTTCTCTTGCATTCTTGTTGAACTCATACAAAGCACCAGTGCACCACTATCACGCAAAGGTTAGCTCTCACATCTCTCACTCTCATATGCTCTGTTTCTCTTTCTCTGTTTTAACAGAAGCATATAGTTACTCTCTCTAATCTCTGCCTCTTTTGTCTAACATTTTAACAAATACATAAACGTTTTCAAAGAGAAGAGAAACATTGAATGTCTACATGTTGGTAAAACTTGGATACACTCTTACAAGACACACTCACACATACTTATACTACTTGTACTTGGCACACTTACACATACAAACATGCCTTAATCACATAATTAACTCTAGACTCTACTACCTTGAAACTCTAACCACAACACTTGCACACTGCTTTACTTTAATTAAACTTCAACCTCAAGCTAACCCAAAAAACACACTTTACTCTTGTTTGGGCCTTAACGAAAGCTGCAGCCACACAAGCCCAACATATCTTTATGTTGACTTAGCTTCTTCTCCTTTGGCTCGATTTCGTCTTCTTTCTTCATCGTCTTTCTCTTTTACAGGTTTAATCAAAGGCTCAAATCTTCTTTCGTGCAGAGAAGATGGATCATGTTAGCAGTCTACCAGACGGTGTTCTTTGTCATATATTGTCCTTCCTCACCACAAAGGAAGCTACGTTGACTTCCATTCTCTCCAAGAGATGGCGCAATCTGTTTGCGTTTGTCCCTAATCTCGATATTGATGACTCTATCTTTCTCCATAATGAAGATTTTAAGGAGGATAGGTACGACATTTATCACTTATCAGAGCTTCATCGATTTTGTTGATAGAGTATTGGCAATGCAGGGTGATTCTCCCATTAAGAAACTCTCCCTCAAGTTTAGAACTGGCTTTGACTCACACCGAGCAGATGGTTGGATAAGTAACACGTTGGTTCGTGGTGTTTCCGAACTTGATGTGCTAATCAGTTTGCATGGAACAGATTACCATTTTCTGTCTCCAAAATGTTTCAAGACCAAGAATCTGGTTACTCTGAAATTAAACAGTCTTGCTATTGACTGGGACATATTCTTACCAATGCTTAAAACTCTCCTTCTTCACTCTGTTACGTTATGTGTTGATAAGATGTTTTCTTAGTGCTTTGCCTGCGCTTGAGGAATTAGTCTTGTTTGTTGTGCCCTGGGGAGGTAAGTCTAACGATTTCCTCTTAAAACATTCGATGTTTCAGCTTCTCCGATGTCTTTGCCTGTCTTCTCCAACCTGAAACCTTTGTATCCTTTCTTCGAATCTTCGCTAGTAGCTCCCTAGGAACAAGGTAGGTGTCGAACTTTACTAAATTCTCCTTTATTTGAGATTTCTTAGTTCAGAAGTTTCCTTTTGGCTATTTACGTTGTTAACTAATTAGGGTTTCTCTCTGTTTTACCAACTCATCTTCGCGTCAATTTAATAATCAAAACTTTCTCTAAAAGGATTTCAGAGTCTAAAGAGATTCGTGTTATTCATCACAATGAGCAACATACAACATATATAGAGTAGATGTACAACCGAAAGCGTAAATCTAGGGAAATCTATCTAGTTCAGAAGATCTAGTTACACAGAATATATGAATCTGTTAGAGTATATTCGTAGATGATTATGCCAAGAATAACTGAAGATAACCGAGCCAAAACAAACCCCTAATATTCTCTGTTTGTATCGCTGATTTCTCACAAGAGCTTGTCTTCTTTCGTGTAGAGAAGATGGATCTCTTAAGAAATATACCAGACGAGCTTATTTGCCATATATTGTCCTTCCTTACAACAAAGGAGGCTGCTTTGACATCGGTTCTCTCCAAGAGGTGGCGCAATCTGCTTGCTTTTGTCTCTAATCTTCACATTGATGACTCTATCTTTCTGCATCCCGAAGAGGGTAAGCGTGACAGGAACGAAATTCGACAGAGCTTCCTAGATTTTGTGGGTAGAATATTGGCATTGCAAGGTAATTGTCCGGTTAAGAAAGTCTCCATCAAGTTTCTATTTAAGCTTGATTCAGACCGAGTTGATGGTTGGATAAGTAATGTGTTGGCACGTGGTGTTTCCGAACTTGATCTGTCAATCGATTTGTGTATGGATGAATACTTTCTGTTGTCTTCAAAACGTTTCGAGAGCAAGAATCTAGTTAGGTTGAAATTACACAGACTTTGTATTGGCCAACGGGAAAAAACTGTTGGTTGGTTGGCTGGGGAGATTTTCTTACCAATGCTTAAAACTCTCGAACTTGATTATGTTGGGTTTTATGGTGATTTGTTGTTTCTTAGAGCTTTACCTGCGCTAGAGGAATTAGTCATTGTTGATGCATTCTGGTTCACGACCTTTACGGATGTCACCGTGTCAAATCCAAGCCTCAAGACCCTAACAATGAGTTCCAATATTTATTCAGGCAGTATTTCATTTGATACACCTAGTCTTGTTTACTTTAGTCACTTTAAGTATGTTGCTAAAGACTACCCCTTAGTTAACATGGAAAACTTACTTGAGGCTAGGATCAACCTTGGGGTAACTGAGGGTCAAATCAGACGAGCAAGAGAGCCAAATAACAATGACGAGGTTGTTCTCCGGTTTCCAAATGTGGGGAAGCTCATGAATGGCATACGAAATGTTCAGTGTCTAGACTTGTCTGCCAATACTCTTGAGGTCAGTTTTTCTTTTTTCTTTTCTCTCGAGGTGATAAAATAGAGAAATCCACGACGGTTATGTTTATTTAGTCCCATTTTAACGAACTAGCGAGAGTCTTGTTTAGAGACATGTAATGGCAAAATATCTAATTGTGGGTTGTCTTATTATCAGATGCTTTCTCTAAGCTGTGAATCAATGCCAGTGTTCAAAAACCTCAAATCTTTATCTATCAAGAGTGCCGAGAATCGAGGATGGCAAGCAATGCCAGTTCTTCTGAGGAACTGTCCACATCTAGAAACTCTAGTCCTTGAGGTATAGAAATAACTCATTTATCAAACATGTACAAAGATATAGTTCATACTTTGATTTGAATCTCTTATTCATGTCTTCTTTATGCTCTCAGGGTCTCTTGCACTTTGTCACAGATAAATGCGGGGATGCTTGTGACTGCGTTTCTCGAGAGGAAAAAGGTCGTTCGCTCACATCTTGTCCAGTAAAAACGTTAGAGATTAAAGAGTTTCATGGAACAATGGAAGAGATGTACATGATAACGCATTTCTTGGACTATTTTCCGTGTTTGAAGGAGCTAAAGATCTATATTGAAGGGAATGATCATGCACAGCGCGAAGTGTCTGAAGTTATCGCGGAGAAGATAAAACTCTACAACAAATCATCGAGTAGCAATGTCCAGCTTATGGTTAGTGGTTACCATGAATAAGAATACGACTGCACTGCACAATGAAGCCTCTGAAGAACAAAACTAAAGCATAGGTTTTTACTACCATGAGAAATAAGCCTATTATTGGTCCCGTGAAATCTAGCAGGTAGAACAGAATAATAGAAAACAACGCAATCCCAAACAATGCATTCGAAAGCAGTCTGTTACCATTTTTTCTCCTTCAACTCAATTATGTTTATAAGCCAACAAGATTTCACGCGTTATTTAACTCAGGCCATAAACTGATGTTTAACATTTGTATGAATGCTATACATCATGAACATCGAACATAGAAGACTTTCCTTTGTTTCTATATTCATATATATATAGACTGTAGTAAATATTTCCCAAGTAAAGCACGAGACAATTTTATTAAGATATAGTAATTGAGTTTCACAAGTAATTAGCTTAAGACCTTGAATGTTTGTAAATTTCTACAATGGTTTTTTTTTTTTATCATTCAAGATAAAGTAATGGGAATCTAGCTAGATTTTTAAAGTTTCTACAAATTATCAAACAAAAGACCAGAAACCAATTCTATTATTCAAATTAGATTCGTTTTTCGAGTTGATAAATTTAGGTTCGGTTCACACCTCAACAAGGAGCAAATTTTGGCCTTTTCGGAACTTCCTATGTAGTGTAAACCTTGAAGAAAAGTCAATCAGAAGTTTTACGTAACGCATGCATATATGTCCTCGTACTCAAAAGAAAAGCATACACAAGATACATTGCATTTACACAAACGAAACGCTCGAGCACCATTAATTAATGATGGATTTACACTCGACAACTTTCATTATATAACCAAGACTTCACGTTATAATCCTCTTTTCATCTAAAACTTTTTGTGTTATTACGAATCTTGTTCTTTTGAATATTGTGTTCGATTCTTTCCTCAAATTTATTGTTTCCCCTTTTTTGTGTTCGATTCGTTGCTCTTACCATTATAGTTTTTGGAGCTCTTTTGACTTAAAAAAGAAAGAAAGAGAGAAAGCAATCAAAGCCGTTGGAGACTCATACCTGTACCCATAACAACAATACACGTTTTATAAATGGGAGATATTAAGTCTGACCATATTATTCCAAGTTATAAAACATGTTGATGTAAAAAATGTGTGAATGCACGTGGATTCTATGAAGAGAGCTCGTGTAAGCGCGGTGTATGAAGGTAAAGAGAGAAATAGATCAAGCAACGGAGAGGAAACTCGAAGGGAACAGTCTAAACACGCGAGAATGACGGCAAAAGCTCGGATGAACGTTTACAAAGAGAGCATGAAACCTCTGCCGCCTAAACGTAAGAAATCGTTGATGATCATAAGTTTGATGAGAAAGAAGGAAGATACGCAAGATGATCAAAATAATGTTACTGTTGTCGAAAAGGAAAAGGAGGAGAAAGAGAAAGGCACGGTGCAGAACATCAGGGAAAATGCGGAAATGCTCTCATCAAAATGTGTTGAGGAGTGGCCGCACATGTTAACATATGAAGAGGAATGGACGTGGTTTGCGTTTGCGTTTGGGTGGGGATGGTGGCAGCGTTATGACGCGGTGATGAGCGGTAAGAGTTGGTTTAACTAAATATTAAAGATTAAGGTGTTTGTTACAAATCATTTTGGGTTGGTGAAACTATATACATAGATGATAGTTGATACTTGATAGGATTTCTTAAGATAAAAGAAGATATTGAGAAATCAGTGTATGTATATCGACCGAAACGAAAATATATCTTTAAAGGGTTCACTTTCGTTTATGTTTATATACAGAGATTTCTCATAATAGATTTTCAGTATTTTTTTTTGTTTTATTTGGTGTTTCAATATTTCGAACAAAATCCAAAAGCGTATATACAGACTTAGACGCTGGTGAAACATGCATGACTTGCATTATTAGAGCATCCACAACGGTGGGATCCAAAAATCAAGATTATAGTTTGTTTTTTTCTATTCCGCAAGATTCAAACTAATTGGATTTTCGGTAGATCTACCAACACATAAACTACCTATATTGGGTTAACCATTTTAGAATCAATTTTAGGAGATAAACCCTAATTTAAATACATTTTAGTTAATATTAAAGTTTAAACTACACGCATGTAAGTCTACACAAATTATATAAAAAACACTTCAAAGAACTTTCCGTTCACACATTTGATGATTTCTTGTAGTTTCATTAAGTCAATGAACACACAAGTTTCAAATTGATATTTCAGGTCATTAAGACAATGTTGACACACAAGTTTCAGATTGATATGTGAGATCATTAAGAAAAGGGTCTTAATCATAAATTTAAAAGTGGACTCTTATCCGCAAGCCTATCTTATGTATATGGCACTGGCACCGTCCACAAATGTGTCTATCATCCTTTCAAGTGGACCATCCTTTTCCTTTAAGGTAATAACTCTGTGTGACTGAGATCTACAAACACATGTTACACACTTCACAGTCCTTATAAAGTAAATTTACTTATTATTAAGAAAATAAGATTTTGTAACTTTTTTCCTCTTAAAACAATGGACAAATATGAATACAAATCCATATGTCACTATTATCTATATTTACACAATTTATTCGATTTTTTGTATGTTGTCTTATCTCATCGGAAATTTTCAAACTAGTTAACCATCGGAAAAAATCAAGACGCACGGATATATAAATTACATATTCATAAATCAGACATTTGACAATCCGATAGAAATTGTCTCATAAAGAGAAAAAGAACACAGACAATAGGAAATGAAATGAGCAGAGATAATTCATAAGAATGTTTTAGAAAAGAAATTAAGCTTCGGTGAAGCTTGGGGGCTTGTAGGCAATGAAACTGATGCATTGGACTTGACGGGTGTTGTCGAATCCGATGATCCTAATGAAGGCGCCCGGGTACTCCTTCTTGCATTCTTCAACTTCCTTCAACACTTGAGCGGAGTCGGTGCATCCGAACAATGGAAGCTTCCACATTGTCCAGTACCGTCCATCGTAGTATCCGGGAGTGTTTCCGTGCTCACGGTACACAAATCCGTGCTATAAACACATAAGAAAACCATTCAATACAATTGATATTGGAGGATATGCACAAGGTGATATAGTCTATTTCGGTTCTA
>Ga0041059_1003050_pt1 | contig 11836 bp, 11 predicted proteins | sample AraColnosormetaG_FD_56232 | JGI IMG/M metagenome (GOLD analysis project Ga0041059, IMG submission 56232) | Arabidopsis roots microbial communities from North Carolina, USA - Col MF nosort | ecosystem: Host-associated > Plants > Roots > Unclassified | place: USA: North Carolina | collected... | reverse complement strand
AAAAAAAAAAAAAAAAAAAAAAAAAAAAAACTGAAAATCACGAGGCGATCGTTATTTCATTTCCCTTTCTATGAAATAGATTTGGACTTTTCATGAAGGCAAGCCAAAAGTGCCAAACAAGTGGTCCTCCAAATTTTGAGGAACAGTTAGTTCAAAACATAGCAAGTTTGGTCTCACCCATCTTTTTTTACATTACAGCTCAAAGATAGAACATTAAAAAAAAAAAGAAAAAAAAAGATTTATAGAGAAGATTCATGAATCTAGCTAGACTATTGTACCTTAAATTGCAGCTCAAAGTCATATTTTGCATGTTGATCAGATATGTCATAAGAGTTATGTCAAATACACTTGTTGTATCTCTTTGTAGAAAATAAGATTGCTAATCCTAATAATTTTGTTGACAAAAAAAAGAAAGAAAAGAATACATCCTCAATTTATAAAGACACTATAGCTTTGACATTGACGACTCACACGCCCAAATAAGGTCGGCAGAGTGAAATTGTCTGTGAAATCATGGTGTTTTAAGTTGTACTGGAACTTGTGTATGAAACAGTCTATAGCAATAATAATGAAAAAGAAACAACACATTTTGCTCCATAGCTTTTGTATTTGTGTAAATCGGAAAGAAAAGTGGTTTATTATTCATGGTCGAAAAAATCAGAAAAATGGGTCGATTAGAGAAAAAAGTAATTTTCAGTGGCTACAGTATAAGTACAGCGAACTGTTCTAGGTAGAGAGTCCCATTATACAACAACAACTCATTATAAAATTTGACTTCAGTAACGACTGATTGAGAATATGTTAATGTACACTAAACTATTGACATTGATGTAATTGTATATTTTTGTACAATTACGTTAGTAATATGGCGATTGCACCTGATTGGTGAAGAATCTATATTCTCTTCCAGTTACCCTACACTAGAATTTTTCAATGAAGTTATCACTTGACATAATCAATTTAAAAATTTGATTTCGAGACTTCGACGATAAATTTTGTTGGGCCACTACAAAAGGTTTTACTGAGTGCTGACTACTTATTATAATAGGCCCAAACAAAACATATATGTTGGGCCACTACATTATTAGCCAAAAGATTTTACTGTAACTTATTATGAGCCCATACGGAGCATTTCACAGGGAAAATTTAACTAAACGCGAAAGTGGCGTTACGATTATTAGAATGATTTCGTAATAAACAGAGGATTAGTTAAATCACGTTTCGATTACTGTATATGATTAAAAATTAAAGTTGAAGACAATTCTTTTTTTTTCAATTCATTCATCGTTTAACTGAGAAATTACAAATCTGAAATCCCTAGATGCTGAAATTGAAGAGTTTACAAAATCCGAAATTGCAATCCGAACGATTTAGCCGCCGAATCCATACAAAGTTCGTCCTTGTCTCTTGAGAGCGTAAACGACGTCCATCGCCGTAACAGTTTTCCGGCGAGCGTGCTCCGTGTAAGTAACGGCGTCACGAATCACGTTCTCGAGAAAGATCTTGAGAACGCCGCGAGTCTCTTCATAGATCAAACCACTGATACGCTTCACGCCTCCTCTTCTCGCGAGACGACGAATCGCAGGTTTGGTAATCCCTTGGATGTTGTCTCTGAGTACTTTCCGATGTCTCTTGGCTCCTCCCTTTCCTAATCCTTTTCCTCCCTTTCCTCGGCCTGACATTTTTCTCTTGGGAAATTAAATTCGAACTAAGAAAAAGATTATTTGATTTTGCCGAATGGTTTTGATTGATTGAAATGAAAATTGAGTTTGTTATATAGGATGAGACGACGAGAAGAGGAGGAGTGCTTGTGTTTTTTACAAAACTTTAGGAAGTTGTGTGTCGTTGGATCTGAGTTTATCGACGGTCGTTATCATCTATCCGCGTGTTTATAATTTAATGATTTTGGACCGTTGGATCTGTTTGCTATCCGCGTCATTATGCCTGATGACATCTGAGCCGTTGATACGCAATTGGTAAGATTCATCAAGTTAAAGGAGCGCTCTGGGAAAGTTGTGTTTTCTTTCACAAAATTATTTGCTTCGTTTGGTTAACATTGTATGTGATAGATATACATGTGATTAAGGAGAATGCTAGTTTTGTTCTCCCTTGAAATTAGGTTAGTTGTGTGTTTATTTGGGAAAATAGGGAGGATTAAGAACATTGATCTTGGAATCAAAACTTTTGAGGTTAATGAAAATCTGTAGTGAGAATGTGTTATGGTTGATTTAAGTTTAGTCTTCAAGCAATTTTGATATTTTGAGTTAATTTAGAGACTTAAGAGGAAGAGAAAATTGTTAACATATATCATGGACTTCAATATTAACCCATTGATGATCTCTATAGCTTTCATTGAAAGAAGTTGGTAACCAATTCAATTGATCATCCGTGGTAACTGATATTCATAAGGCCGCCTGATTTTTCAATATTCCAATAAATTCAGAGGCAAAAGAAAGATAATTGATCAAAAGAGGCAAATAGTTTAAAGGCAGAGTCACTGGTCTCAGACAAAACTCTCTTTAAGTCCGATATTCTAACAAAACATAATTCGAGAAGCTTAGGAATCATAATAACGATTTTGCAACAAGAAACCATAACTCTTTACGAGCGATTCACAAACTTAAGATGACGTTCACTTCTTCTTCTCAGTTGCACCACCACCGCCAGACCTGCGTGTAAGTAAACAAAGTCCCAAAAATCAGTAATTACTATAAAAGAATTGGTTTTTGAATTGAGAAAAACAAAGCCAACAATAAGCTTGTTCGATTGTTCAGTTTACCTCATCTTGCGGAGAACACTGGACATCTCCTCTCTCTTTCGCTTGGCTCTCTTGTGGGTTCCCAACTTCCTCTTAGCAACCTTAAGAGCACGTTTGTCTTTACCAACCTTCAAAAGCTCAGTGATTCTCTTCTCATAGGGAGCTTGACCAGCAACTTCCTTTATCAAGTTTCTGATAAAGATTGTCCTCTTGCTCGTTTTCTGAGCAAATCAAGAAACAATACCACACTCAGATGCATAAACAAACACAGCAAGAAGATTGCCACAAAAATCATAACGAAATAATCAAGAGATAGCTATCAAATCGCCACCGGCGAATCATGTCATACTCAGTATCAGAAACAGATATGATAGCTCAAAATATGGATTAATAATGTTACTAAACACATGGACAATAATGCATCAATATTGAAAGAAAGAAAATGGTTTAGCAGAAGCAAAATGGTTTAGAAAGTAATGAACTACACATTCACAAAGGTGAAGAATTCGTCAAGCCTACAATAACAAATGTCTATACTTTATGAGCCCACAAAGAGATACATCACACTATCTGAACGAAACTAAAGCAACCTAACATAGTCTAGAAACTACTAAAATGAATGTTTCAAAACAATTTTAACAGAAGGCAAAAGTGAAACAACATACTCCTTTGCGAGAACGAGGACGAGGAGCTAATTCACGTCTGGTAACAACATGTCCCTTGTTCAACCCAACGAACAAACCGGTCTTCACTTGTGGAGTTGTCATCTTCTGTAAATTTCATAGACAACAAACAAACAAAACTTTCTATTCAATACAAAATCAAATTTTACAAGAGACGGATTCAGAGATAATAAAGAGATGAAGAGAGTTAAATCAAAAGGGATTGATAGAAGATACCTAATCAATGGATCGAGCTCCTCCGGTGGTTCAGACAAAAGAAGGACGCCGACTGAAAATTACATTTTTGTATATATACCAGAGAGACTCAAGAAAAAACCCTAGTCCAGTTTGGGCTTTTATTGGGCCTTATAAATTTTGGGTCAGTTTTGACAAAGTAAATACAAGGCTATAGCTGCTTTGCTAACGTGATTAATTATTTACCATTTACCAAAAGCCTTAACCGAGGCCGAGCGAGAAAAAAAAACAAAAAAAAGGTAGAGGGCAAGAACGTCATTTCCACAAGGAATTGAATCGGAAAACGAGGTGTGCCGAATTCGAAGCCTTTGGACCCGTTTTTATACTTTTTTACTTGCCATTCGTTTTTTTTTGTTCATTGGCCTCATTTGATTACTTGTTTCTTTGATTTCTCCTTCCATAGAACCGAATTGTTTTCAGTCTGAGATTTCTCCTGCCGAGAGAACGATTTTAATCTATTTTCCTCGGTAATGTTATAGCCTAATTTGTGTTTTTTTCTTTTTCCTGATCCGGATATCGTTATTCTGATTGACAATTGTCAGTTTCATCTTCTATTCTGTGAAATTTTGATTTTTTTCCGATCTGTGATTTCGTCATTGTATCAGCGTGCTTATATGCGTTTGAGGCGTAAATGAGTGTGTACCTCATTTATCATTTGCTATGTTTTTTTTTTTTAACAGAGATCTTCAGCTGTAATATTATAATAGATTGAATTGATAACGTGATTCTGGATCTGGAATATATATATGTCACATTCTTCTTAGGATTTGATTTTGTCTCTCTTTGGATATTAATATTCTTCACTCCCTTGAAAATGAATCTGTTTATTATAATGTTTAGATATATTCCTTACCGGCATTTGTTTTAGCATAAATATGAAACATAGCATTGACTGATTTGTCTTTTTATTATTCTTGTTTTTTTGCCAAATTGGTCTCATGTTTTTGCAGAGAGTAGAAAATGGCTGATGGTGAAGATATTCAACCCCTTGTCTGTGACAATGGAACTGGAATGGTTAAGGTATTTCTACTAACGAACGTTTTCAAACTGGATTACAAATATAATCTTTGGGGATCAATCTGAACCTTAGAAAATTTCAATATGTTTTTATCATATGAACAATGTAGTTAAGGTGATTATGTTGTGTGTTTGACTTAGGCTGGTTTTGCTGGGGATGATGCACCGAGGGCTGTGTTTCCAAGTATTGTTGGCCGTCCTCGCCACACTGGAGTGATGGTTGGAATGGGACAGAAGGATGCATATGTTGGCGATGAAGCTCAATCCAAGCGTGGTATTCTTACCCTTAAATACCCTATTGAGCACGGTATTGTCAACAATTGGGATGATATGGAAAAAATCTGGCATCATACTTTCTACAATGAGCTCCGTGTTGCTCCCGAGGAGCATCCTATTCTGCTCACTGAAGCGCCTCTTAACCCAAAGGCTAACCGTGAGAAGATGACTCAGATCATGTTTGAAACCTTTAACGCTCCGGCTATGTATGTCGCCATTCAAGCTGTCCTGTCGCTTTATGCTAGTGGTCGTACTACTGGTAACTCCAGAAATTGATAGGCTTTACATGTTTATTCTGTAGATTCTAGACCAAGTCGTAAAAATTGTTGATTTATGTTGTAGGTATTGTGCTTGACTCTGGAGATGGTGTGAGTCACACGGTCCCTATCTATGAGGGTTACGCTCTCCCGCATGCAATCCTACGTCTTGATCTTGCAGGTCGTGACCTCACAGATGCTCTGATGAAGATCCTCACTGAGCGTGGTTACTCTTTCACCACAACAGCTGAGCGTGAAATTGTCAGAGACATCAAGGAGAAGCTTTGCTACATTGCTCTTGACTATGAGCAGGAGCTTGAGACGGCTAAAACCAGCTCTTCTGTAGAGAAGAACTATGAGTTACCTGATGGGCAAGTGATCACCATTGGATCTGAGCGTTTCCGTTGCCCTGAGGTTCTTTACCAGCCATCTATGATCGGTATGGAGAATGCTGGTATCCATGAAACCACCTACAACTCCATAATGAAATGTGATGTTGACATCAGAAAGGACTTGTATGGTAACATTGTGCTCAGTGGTGGAACAACTATGTTCCCTGGAATTGCTGACAGAATGAGCAAAGAGATCACTGCTTTGGCACCGAGCAGCATGAAGATCAAAGTCGTTGCACCTCCTGAGAGGAAATACTCTGTCTGGATTGGAGGATCCATCTTGGCCTCCCTCAGTACCTTCCAGCAGGTGAATAATAATCCAATCAATTTCCTTTCACTAAACATAATAATTCCACTCTGCAGCTCTGACTGATCGGTCTTCCGTTCTTGAATTTTGTAGATGTGGATCGCAAAGGCAGAATATGATGAGTCAGGCCCGTCGATTGTTCACCGGAAATGCTTTTGAGCTTGAAGTTAAGTCTGCTTCCGGAGAAGCCCTGGGGGTTTTCCAGTTTGTCCTTACTGGGTTTTTATCTTCGTTCTCTGCTCTTCTTTGTTTTTCTTCTTCAATATTTTCAGATTCTGGCCTAAGACATTTTGAAGAATTTACATTATCTGTTTGTAGTGTTGGTTAAACTGTTGTCTTGTTCCTTTTATTTATTTTGGATGACACAACTGTGTTTGAGTGAATAAGAACTCCTGATTTTTCCAAGTTTAGAGAGGTTATTTGATAATCTTCTTAATTTAGTCTACCTCTAATTTTTTAATTCTTTTTTGTCAATGTCTACCTGTAACTTTTATCATTGTCGGTTTTGTGTTATGCTACAGTCATACGTTATTCTTTTACTGAAGAAGAAAATATTCATCACTGTTCAGTGTTCACTGTTCATAAATCACTAACTGAAGACTCTTGATTATAGAAATTTTTGCAAATCACGTCATCAAGCTTATCATATTGTTAAAAATGATTAAAGAAACCACATCTACATAATTTACAGAGTATTACATCTATAAAGCACGAATTAAACACAGCACTAAACAGATTCTTGTGAAAGCCGGAGCACAGTACACAGATTCTTACAAAGGAAAGGCGTGTGAGCACGAACTCTGTCCACATATATTTATGTATATTCCATTGGTGGCGTCATGTCATCCTGGTTTGAGGATCAGACAAATGCTATCTTCTCGTGTCATAGTTGTTGCATTAAACCTTCGGATCAGCTCATGTCTGAAAAAGCTTCGGAACGAGATTCTTCCACCAGGACTGTCTGGCATTTTACAATGGAAGCGCTGGGCGTTGTCGGACAACGTTTAACACGCCCCTTGCAGTTGCCTGCTACCAGGAAAGAGAGACAGTGAGAAGCTCCCATTGAGAAAAACTTAAATCTTCTGATTGAAATCCTTACCTCGTAAAAGGAATTGAAGTTTAGACGTAAAAGAAAACGTCTCAAGAACGGGGCTCGCTGGCTCCCGGCGAGTTTGCTGCTTCTCAGTATGGTGTACAAGGAATTTGACTTCTTGTTGAATTCCTTAAACCGCAAGATAAAAAATTATGAGAGACCATTGTTACCTTTGTATGAGTATTACAGTGAAAAGATAACGCACCTCAGCTATGTTTTCAAGTTCTGAAGTGTTTGGGTTGCTTTCTTGATTCTCAATGTTCCAGCAGAACTGGAGACATAGTTTCATGATGCTATCAAGTATCCTTGAGACGGAACCAATGTCGAGGAAAGATTGAGAGATAAGAGCGGAGAGGTACCTGCATTTGTATAGTACAGTAGGTAAGTAGAGGGAAAAATTACTGAAAAAGATTTAGGTTCAGACTTGCTTCACAAAATAATAAAAAATCGAAACGAGAACCAAACACAGAAGAATAAATGCCAGGCCAAGTAAGTAGCATGAAGACTCTTGAAAGAGAACAACGAGCATTGGATATACTTACTCTTGATGGAAGCCAACGAGTTCAGTGAAATCTTGAGAATCGTGGATGTGAGTTTGCAACACCTTCCATTGAGATTCTATCACGTCAACCTTAAGACAAAGAGAGAATCAAAACATGAGAAGTTTTTTGTTTTACAAACTGGCTTATAACCAACTTTGAAATTCTTAGGAAACGTCGTCTTTACCTGAATGTAAAACTGAAGATTCCTTATCAAAAACGCCATGTGCTCTCTAACACGCCACATGGGTCGTATTCCTTGTCGTCTTTGTTGAGATGTTGATCCGTTTAAACCATCTTTTCGATGTTGAGCAGATTCTATATGATCTTGATGCATTACAGAAGCCCATGATTTCTCCAATTCCATCTGAGTTCTCTTTAGCCGTATCAAATATTGGAACACCTTGAGATACCTAACACAAGTTTATAGCTCTCAGAGAAAGCATCACATATTTCAAGTTCCAGCAGACAGCCGACTAAAAATTTCATAGTATAATCGATGCAAAAACTTTGAAAGTGAGAAAAATTAGAAGAAAAGAAGGATATAAGCAGTGCCTAAGGATTATTACTTAGAAAGCACTTCTTGAGTGAAAAACAGTTGCATGGGCCAATCAACAGAATACTCCAGAGCAATAGCGTCCCAGCCATCCACAGAGGTGTCTGATGTAAGATTTGCCTTCCCGGTGAGAGATACTTTAGATCTCACCATGTCAGCTTGAGAAGATCTGACTGTGACTCCAAATGAAGGCATCCTGGTGAGAATAGCAGTTAAATAGCCAAATTAAGGAACAGTTGGGAGAAATAGTTATTAATATGTGCGTCCCACTTAGCTCAAAGGCTCGACACTAAATCCATTAATACAAAGTCGTTAAGAAGAATTTGATGTGTTACTAACCGTAGGGATACCCTAGAGAAATACTTATCTTCCTCCGCAATGGTTTTTGTTGCAGCCTGTGTGTTCCAAAAGAAAGAACATTACAAAAACAATTTGACCTGAACAGAACTTTTATCATGAAATTGTTTAAGTTGTAACCACATACCAACTGAAACGGTACCATAAGATCAGATTCTCCAGTTGACTGGCGAGGTGGCAAACGCATCAACTGACGACTCTCCTCCAGAAAGCACTGAAATCAGAAAGTCTATGAGATGAGAAATTAAATGTCCACAGGTCTTTAACTGAGGCTAGTGCAAGAAGAGGAGGACATGAACAAGTGGGAGCGACATTAATCACCCTTAATTTTCATTTAAGAGCATCAACAGATAGATTATGTGGTTTACCTGAAAGAAATCTCCTTTTTCTAAGAGGAAATAATCTTTCAGAGCTTTAAGATGACCATTGAGATCAGCACGCACAACGACAAGCTGAAGAAAGGAAGGTAATGTGACCCAAAAAAATAAATCCAGAAGATTGAAGTTTAAAATGTTGTCAAGTGAAAACCTGCCAAAGATGACTGGCTGCTATTGCTCGAACAGAATCAACAGTGCACTCAAATGATCTCTTGTGAAACTCAGATGATTCCTGCACACAAACGTATAAATCTAAGTTTACAATCTGAGCTCTAATGTGATCCTAGGAGAAAGGCATATACTATCTCTACGCATGATCTCTATGCATGAGCAGTAGGATCGCGTGCTGCATAACCGAAAATCAACTCAGTTATTTAGATTGTTATACTTTTTACCAAAGATATACTGTCCAGTGAGAAAGTACCTTTAAATCTTTGAGCATAGCTTCAATCTTATCTGCCTCAGATTGTGGAAGCAACTCTCCCCCTGTAAGATCTGCATCTAACTCAGTTTCTGTTTCAGGGAAATCACTATGCATAAATCCTCGAATTCTCTGGGAGCCACGCATTGTTTGCTGAAAACTCTTGTCCTTCTGGAACTGGAAAGCAGGACTGGGATTTCGCAAAACCCTTATGGCTTTCCCCGCAAAAAGAATTGATTCACCAAGGCGCATAGGAATATAATCAGGTAACATATCCTGCAATATAAGCACAGAAAAATCAATAATATAGTAACAGTACCTAAATCAAAAGTGTAAGTGGCATGGAGAATACCAAAGAAATGTGAAATCCAGAGTGCCAATCAGTTAAAGATGTCTCATGAACTGAGGTACGAGCCAACTTTTCAGATACTTCTTCCTGAGATGAGCGATGATCTAAATCACCATCGTCCTGCCTACAAGCAAACCAGAAATGAGTTGAACATTCTTTGGAGAAGATAAACAGAAATCAAAGTGCATCTGCAGACGACGGCAGGCCATAATGTATCAATGCAAGTATACAGCAGATACCTAAGCAGAATAAATACATAATGAGGACCACTAATGACGACATTAAGAAAAACGAGATGGCACTCAGCAAATATCAAGATAAAATTGACAAAACGATGTAGATTTACAATTTACCTCTTGATGAAAAATTCTCCATGAGGATCCTGAAGAATGCCATAGACCATCCAAGCTGCAAGCTGATTATACATGACCTGATGTCCATTCCAAAGAAGCCTGCACGTGGATAAGGGAACAAGCAGGATACAAAAACTTTGACAAGTGGTGACGCTGGACTAAATGATCTCAGTTTACTGAAAATAAAGCCACTGAGGAACAAAGCTAGTGAATACCTTTGGAGACAAGTCCTCAATTCAGGCACACCACAATGACATCTTTTATTCAATACATTAAGAAGCTGCCCTCCACGAATATCATCACGCTCAATCTCAAGAATTACCTCATACAGGGGCGGGAAAAGAACGAAAAACTAGACAGAAAATGGCATTGGACTATCAATAAACACAAATTCATTTGGCAAATGCTAATCTCAATCATCAAGTGATAAATGTGTTGGTATTGTACTAGAACATGTACCTTATTGAGCCCCTCTGTAACCGTAGCCAGAATAGGCGTAGTCTCCGCCAATAGCTTCTGTTCAATGTGAAGAACCGCAGATCTATAGACCGAAAGAATCTCCCCAATTCCATTAGCAATGGCTCTACGGTACACGCTAGGCTTCTTCTCTCTACTCTGCTTCGACAATTCATCAGCCCGTTCCAACGGATGCACACTGGTCACAGACCTAATCCAGCTCAAATTGCGAGACTTCTTCGCAAACCGGTCGAGTTCTCGATAGTAGAACCCTAACTTGATCAACCTTTCGATCAAGTCCCTGCAAGGAAGCGCATCAGAGTCACTAGAAATCAAAATCAGCGGCCAAATTTACCAGATCAGCGCGAGCAGAGACTAAACCTTTCGCTGGGTTCGATGAAGGAGATGTCAGGAGCGAGTTTGAATGTACATTCATCAGAAAGAGGTGAATCGGAGTTGAAAGCGAGGCCTAGGGTTTTCCGTTGCTCACGCTCGTCGACGATGAGATCGCCGGTGAAGCCTAAGAGAGCTAGAAGAAGCTCGTGCAACATTGGGAAATTCACGAAAGACGAAACTGCTAAATATTTTTTGGGGGAGGGAAATTGAAAATCCAAATGCCGTCACTGTCGCCGGACTTGTTGGTTTACCGGTGTAGTTCAGTGGCAAATGGTGTAATTTCATGAGAAAACAAAGGTGTTTTGCTAATTTAGAGAGTCTCTTTTTCTCTTGTCTCGGGTCCACTCGAAAGACCCTTTATTCGGTTTGGTCTTTCCAATCAACACCAATTCGATATGGTTAACCAAACCAAAACTCTATCTAAAAATCCGATATGAAACCGAATTAGAGAAAAAATAAAATCCGACTATGTTTTAAGAACCGTAGTCGAAACCAAACTTGCTCGTGTAACCACTAACCGGCACCCGGCAAGTGGAGAAAAAAACAATTTACTTGACCAATTGTAGGGAACAAAGGTAGTTAAGCTAAGCTTGATTAAGTCAAAATTCTTTTTTGCTACACTTCTAGTTGAGCCAACAAAAATGATGCTAAATTATATTATTCGAAGAAAAGCCATTATCTCGATTGACCCTTCAAATAATTTGACCGTTCAGAGAAACCATTGAATCTTGATCGTCTCAGACCTTTTCACATAATATGTATAGACCAATTCAAAAATTGTTTTATGTTTAGTTAGTTCACCGTTATTAAATCAATAAATTTGATTTAAAAATTAGCACGTACGCTTAAAACTCTTTAAAAATTGAAGCATGATTAGGTCATTGTCCTGGTTGTATATTTTTCGATGATTTAATCTGACTTCAGGTCGAGCAAGGGACTACTACTTCTCTTTACACTATAATTTTTTTTTTTTTTTTTAACAGAACCTACCAATACTTTAATTTTTTATTTTGTT
>Ga0041059_1003049_pt1 | contig 11839 bp, 8 predicted proteins | sample AraColnosormetaG_FD_56232 | JGI IMG/M metagenome (GOLD analysis project Ga0041059, IMG submission 56232) | Arabidopsis roots microbial communities from North Carolina, USA - Col MF nosort | ecosystem: Host-associated > Plants > Roots > Unclassified | place: USA: North Carolina | collected 2013-09-02 | reverse complement strand
AAAAAAAAAAAAAAAAAATGGTGTAATGTTTACGAATTTCTAATAATAATATTGTTCTTGCACATATTGATGTGTGGAATTTTGATTGTCAAAGATGTTATCTACAAAAATATACTTAAAGTTCTTCAGTCACCTTTATCTCATCATAAAATATAATGAAAATGTATATGTTATTTTGATATTACTTCTTGTTCTATCTGTACTTTAAAGGGACATTAACACATTATACCACTATAATAATTGTTTCGAAATTTTTAATATGCATTATAAAGCTTTTCTACAAAAGAAAAGACATCCTCATATGGGCTTTAATGGGGGCATGTGCATGTGGGTTGTGCTGGTAAATTGGGTCACCAGACTCTCACCACTTGCAATTGCATTTTATTTTTTGGTTTAACAAAACAGCCATTATTTCCTTGAGCTAAAAAGACAAGGAAAAGTTAATATATTAGCTTTAAATTCAGAGACAGTTTTCTGTTCCTTATTTCCCCCAACAAGTTACATTTGATATTTTCCTTTTGCCCAAAAAAAAAACAGCAATAAAAGAAAGGGGGAAAAAAGAAAAAAGACAGAGATGATCATTAAGCACATTCAAACAAAATCTCCAAAAAAAAGTTACGAGTCAGTTACATCATCAATGCATCATCATTCATCACCAACATATATATGCTTTACACTCACATGTAAATCGAGCAAAGCTTGGCCATATCAAGAAACAACAGCTTTTGTATCCGTGATTGTCAAATCTTACAAATATAATAATTTCCCATAAAAAGACAAATATTTTGCTATCAATTCAAAACCAACTTGCATACACACAAAGACAAACACTTCACATGGTTCTTGTCAATTTCTTTACCCACAAATAGATAACATTCACCATCAGAATTTTCCGCTATTAAAATGTTCAAGAATCAACAAAACAAGAACATTCTTCTCTTCTTATTCTTACCCATTTTAGCAAATTAAAAAACAAACCAAAAACAGAAATATAACCAATTATCAGAGATAACAAAAAGTGGATTTTCAAGAAGAAGAAAGGAACTTTCTTTTATTTATTTCATTGTTTTTATACATATCAAAGATCTGATTATGCGAAACTGTTTACAATTCTCCCATTACAAAAAAAAACTGCTAAAAGGTTAGTAAAAAACATAACTCAATTTCTCTAACGATCCTCTCCAACAGAAACATAAGTATTACATATAATTCGATTCTAAATTTCACCAACCGTAAGCAGCTTTTTTTCTTTCCCAATCCAGATTACAAAACCCAAAACATACAGTGTACATACATACCCCTCATGATCTCTGGCTTTGTGGTCTTCCATCAAGTCCTTCTATTCAGTGTCAGACGGCAAGAAAGAAATGGTTGGAGAATTCGGGATAGCGGTTTCATCAACCGCTGAAACCGCGACAGGCTCAGCTACTACATCATCAGCTGTCAAGTTTTGCAACTTGGGTTTCAATTCATTGTTACAGAAATCTTCATACTCTGTTTTATCTCCTCCTTTCTTCTTGACTTCCACAACAACCAACGATGGTGTCAATTCGAATATCTCTGCTGCAATCGTCAATGGACCTTTCACTCCTTGTCTTGAACCTTCAAGACTTACCCTACAATCCTTCTTCCTCACAGTAAAGCTCACAACTTTAGCAATCTCTTCCAACTTCGATATAATCTTCGAAACCGGAGCTCCCGAAACAAACCTAGAACCCTCCCCATCGTCATCAAACAAACCCGATAAATCAAAACCTTGCGAAAACGATATAATATCGAAAGCATTCAAACTCGCAGGTCTAGGCAACCCTCCAACTCTCCTCCTAGGCTCCAAATACTCAATCTCCGACTCAGAAGCCGCGGAATCTCTATCCGACTCCACCGAGTCAGACTCCAGTTCATCATCATCAACAACATTACACAACTTATCATCCTCCACATAAAACTTAATATGCTTAAACCCTTTCTTAAACCAAGAATTCTCCATAATCTCAGGGAAAGTGAACCGTTTCTCCGGATTCGTCTCCAAAAGCTTCGACAACAACCTGGTAAGCTCAGTAGAAAACCACCTAGGACACCTAAACTCCCCTCTGTAAATCTTCTTATACATAGCCATAACATTCCGATCATGAAACGGCAAATAACCAGCCATCAACACAAACAAGATAACACCACAAGACCAAATATCAACTTTAGCAGCATCATAACCTTTCCTAGCTAAAACCTCAGGAGCAACATAAGCAGGAGTACCACAAAACGTATGAAAAAGCCCATCTTGACGAATCTGATCAGAGACAGCACTAAGTCCAAAGTCAGAGACTTTAAGATTACCATTCTCATCTAACAAAAGATTCTCAGGTTTCAGATCTCTATGATAAACACCTCTCGCGTGACAGAAAGTAACAGCAGAGATCAATTGCTGGAAATATTTGCGAGCTACTTCTTCTTTAAGACGACCTTTAGCTACTTTATTGAATAACTCACCTCCACGAACATACTCCATCACGAAATAGATCTTAGCTTTCGTCGCCATGACTTCGAATAGCTGAACGATGTTTGGGTGACGAACACGTCGAAGAATCGAGATCTCGCGTTTGATGTGTGCGATTAAACCTCCTTTGAGAACTTTCTCCTTGTCGATTACTTTGATTGCTACGCTTTCGTTTGTTTTCACGTTACGTGCGAGGTAAACTTTAGCGAAGGTACCATGGCCGAGAAGCTTACCCATTTCGTATCGTCCCAGGATTAGAGCTTGTGGGCTGCTTCTCTCTTTAGGTAACGACGTCTCTCTCGTGATTTTCTCCGCCATTGATGAAGAAAGTTTGAGTCTTTTTTGGACCAAAATTAAAAAGTTTGAGTCTTTTTTTTAGGGATTTGGAAGATGAATTGAAGAGGAAAGGTGGAGAAATCGAGATTCTGGGCGAGACGAGCTCGCAAAGATTTCGAATTTCTCACCTGTTGATTCGTTTGTTTGAATCTCTCCTCTCTCTCGTTTTGTGAAATTTTGTAGAAGAAGAAGAAAGAAGAAGAAGGTTTCTCTCTCTACTGTTTTTAGAGATTCATCACTAAAAATAGCATTTGGCCTCTGTTTATAATAATCGTCGCCGTATATATTTGGGAATATGCTTTTATGAATTTTGTGTGTTTATAGAAAATAACTTTTTTTTTTGTTAATGGTTATAGAAAATAGTAACTTTATAAATTTAATGCAGGATTTTGTGTTTAATGATATTCTTAAGTACTGTATTGACTAACAAAATGGGTTGCAATGATTACTTATCATTTCTCCCGACGATATATATAATTTGTTTCAAAAATTTAAATAAGTTGAAACAATTACAACTTGCTATTATAAATTTTTTTTTTGGACTTACATATTCAAGTAAGATCATCATTCACGTGAAGATAATACAAGTTTAATCATCTCTCAATGTTAATTATTTCAACTTGTATTTAAATTCCTTGTTATTTGCTGCGTGTATTTTGGGTTTTTTCGAACCAACCGTATGTCAGTATTTGTCATGCCTCTTATGCACCAATTATATACCACTTGTTTGTTACAAATACTCAAAAACAAAAACATAATATAAGTCACTATCGTAACTTTGTTTTGCTATAATTCATTTTAGAACCGCTAATGTCAAACAATAACGCAATAAAACGATCAAATAAATGAATTGATGTTGAATCATTTCAAATAATTGTAGTGGACCATACGATCGACATTGTTTCAAATACAATGTTTCTAAAATATCTTTCGAATTGTACCTTGCATTATAAACGCTTTTCAATGATGAATTCTAAACTTTCATTAATCTAATAGGGAAAGACAATTAGCACCAATAGCTAAGTGAGTGGGTCAAGTTGTTGGTCTCGAGACGAATCTAGATCGTAGATTTACGTATGAATTTCAAAATAAAATACTTCCATAGAACATAAACCACGTGGCGTGAAGATGACATCATAGTTTCTGTGGCTGTATTATTCAAAACGATAGTTTATTAGATTTTGTTTTACACGTGGCAGTTACTCAGCGATCGCTTTAGGTTCAGTGGTCTGGATTCTCGAGTTTTCTATCTGGTAAGTGTTAGGCTCCACGTCATCTGAACAAAAAAAAACAGCTGTGAGTTTAATCACAGCCGTTGGATTGCCATATGAAAATGTTTTTGTCTTTATGTAGAGACTCACGGAAATTACGGAATCCAGCTATATATAGTGTTCACAGGAAATTATAAGCGTAAAATTAACAAAGGTTTTATACGCCAAAATTCGGTCGAGAATTCTAAATTAATTCAATTGAACTATGTTAATGGTTTAATTATGAAATCTAAATTAATTCATTTTTATAATTATGAAAGTCAAATCTATTGCAACGGTTGGTGAAGGACGGTGGGGTCGTAAGTCAACATACGTAATGGTGGTCGGTCAAGAGATTATAAATATAAGCAAGAGAAGTTATCATATGAAGCAAGTTCTATTGTCAATTTAGAACGATAATGATGTAAATAATATTTTAGATAGATTTGTTTAATTATATCTAAAATGAAACTTACTAATTAAAATGAAACAGAAGGATTTTTTCTTTCCGGCAGTATTACTAAATTACAAATTGGTAAAAATGTTCCACACTATACCTATTGAATAACAAATTTTTCTATAGTGGAATTGCGATTGACAGTTTGGCACTTGCATTAAGTTAATAATTTCACATATATTTTAAGTTCAAATGATAATTATAAGCTAATAAATTCACGTAGATCGTACGCACACATTTTGTTTACATGCTTTAACGTGTTGCATGTTATATATCTAGTTTGGTATGCAAGATTCGTGCCTACCTTGGAACAAAAGAGGCAAATGCTAAGACAAAAGAGGCAAATGCCTAATCATGGCCCAAATTATATACTTTAGAGGATCCCAATTCAAATAGTACTCGGTAGTATTTTGCCGCCAGCTTTTGTCGCTACTTTGAAACAATCTTTCGTATTTAAAGACTAGTTTTGTCTTCCTGGTTATTTTAGTTTAATATGTGAACTTAGCAGTCCTGTAAATAAACTGAGAAGTTGCCGACGTTTGTTCGATCGTTTCTGTTTTCCTCCGCCACGAATCCGGATTTCTCATGTTAGAAACCTATGCACGTCCGATATGTTGCGTTTGAACATTTTTCAAAAGAGATATATATATGGGCCTATATGTTTCTTTTGCAACTATAAATGGGCCTTTGAATAAGAACACAAAATATTGATATTATTTCATGTCCAAAGTTTTATTAAACTCTAGTTGTCAGCTGAAGTGAATTAACTAACAAAAAAAGAAACCGAGGAAAACGAACTAAAGAATCATTTATCTTAGATTTTGTCAAAAAGAGGGATATTTCACCACTTTAGATAGAATTAAATATAGCCGTATAGGGTTTTAAAAACATTTATATGGTTAAACAAAGTGCCAGAATCTAACTAACAAACTCGCCTAAGTCCTAACTCCTCTTTGTAGACTTGTAACGTACAGAGAAGATTGTATAAATCTATGAGCCTTATACTATAAAAGCCCATTCTCTCCACTAGTTTATAAGCTTTGGTTATGGTGGGCTAAAAGTTCCAATCGAAGCCTGAAAAGTGTGAACATCATAACGGTGAAGTGCACTCTAAGGACTGTACGTTCCAAAACAGCATGAACCATCCACAAAAATATTAACAAAATATAGAAAAATAATAAAGACAGAGAGGCTAAAAGAGATGATGAGTTATATAAGAAGTTTGACTAAATAAGTTTGCAGCTTTGACTAGCCCACCTTCTCCCACCGACTGCCAACCCATCCGTCAATATTTCTATCTTCATTTCCTCACAAATATTTATTCAATCTCTTCATTTTCAAATATATAGTTTTCTAGTACTCGTAGTATGGTCTAAAGACTTTAAAACTAAATAAAATGGTAGGAAGTAAATGCAAATTACTTGAATTTGTAAACTATATTCATACTTTCGCAATGTTAGATTAGTCTGAATTCAAATGTGATTAAATACGTTTGTATATATTACGTTATCAAATATAGGTTCAAATTGTAGGGATTGTCCATAACTATTGCGTATATATGTTCAAAATTATATTATATGTTGTATTTGTATACCATAGACGTTATGACATTTGTAAGTTGTAATGTATCTTAAATTAATGTTTTGACACCGGTTTTCAACTATTATGGACGTCTTTAACGTAAGAAAACTGACTTTCTGTGTGTTTGAAAATTAGTCTGCTTTACAAATTAATCTTTGCTTATATAATTTTTAATGATAATAAGATTAAAGAATTTGATAAAAAAAAAAATATATATTAAAAGTAATGTATATTGTTTTTACCAAAGATAATCTGAGGTTAAAGTTACAATAATAATCATATAGAAACAAGTTCAATAGCAAAATTAACTTAGACATGCAATTTACCGATTTCTTGACATTAGTCGAAAAACATTTGAAACTCGGTTATACAATGAGGTTATCGTTCAGGCCTCTGGAAAGAAAATCAATTCTATAATACTTCAATAACTTTTTAGTAAAACTAACTGGATCAACTGATGAATCATATATCAAAAAAACAAAAAAAAAAACTAACGGAGGTAGACAATAGTTTAGCTGGAATGCTTGAAGAAATGGCAAGAATATGCTTCGAGAAGTTATGATTTATGAAGAGGTTACCTGCAAATTTTTTCATTTCTTTTTGCCGACGGTTGGCTGTTAGTTAGGAAAAAGAATTTTTGTTATAGGATTTTCTCTTCCGTTTCGTACAAACCCAATCATTATTCTCGTCTTTATACTTAACTTTGCCTCTCATTTTCATGTTATCAATCTTTTAAATTAAATATATCGTCAATGACTGTTATGAATAATTAGTTCTTCATTCTCTGCCTTGGTTCGAACCTCAGTCACATGGTGCACGTTATTGTGATTTCCCATACCTCAAGAGTTATTCAAGATCCCTTACAGAAATATATTTATATAATCTTTTATCTAATGTAGTTATTTACAAACATGTATTATCTACCAAAATAAAAAGGGCTAAAAGCTTCTTGAGTGAGACCGCTTTTGGTTCGATTCATTTTCCTACACTCCAATAGTATTACACTATTGTATATAACAAGAATCGTGGGATTTGTTTAATCCGTACAATGAAACAAGAAAGATATACAATAACTTAATATCATTTTTTTTTGGGGACAATCTTAATATCATTTCTAATTTCTATAGAACCAAAAACACTCATAACAACTTAAACTTTGTTTTTTGTGAGAAAAATAACAACTTAATTACTAGTTACTACATTGACAATTTAACATCTTCAGCTAAAACCGAATGTATATGAACATTTATAATCTAGTTGCTATTGTATATACGATTGGATAATACGCATATCGACATTTAAATAATTGAGCCTGAAGATAATTCACAAATATGCAATGTAAATCCGTCCATACAGCCAAAAGTATGTATGTCCCATGCATAATTGAACAAAAAGAAATTATATTAATATTATTTTTGTTGTCTTCTGCAAATGCTAGGACTGCTATCATTATCATCATTGATTTTAATATTGATGTTTCCAGAAAAATAAATAAACAAATATAAAGAAAAAAACAAACACAATAAGTAAAGCTACACTATTAGGTAATAATTAAAGCTCATTTTTAAGTCTAAAATTTTAATTATAAAATAAAAACATTAAAAAGTTAAGACCCAAAGAAACATAAATGCTTTTTTCTTTCATCAATGTCAAAAAAGAAGTTTTCCCACCAAATGGTCAAACTTGGATCTTTGACAATATTGTTCCAATTTCATCATGCCCTATCTTTTCTATTTATACACATACCTTAGATATAATTATTAAACCCAAAATTTGTGTTAAGAAAAAAAATAGACCCAAAATTTGTGTTAAGAAAAAAAATAGACCCAAAATTTGGAATATATATATAAGTCACCGCTGGAAAAAAAATTATTGCAAGTAATTTCTTATATGAAATTGGAATGATAATATTTTGATCAAGTATCCATTACTAAAATTTTACAACGCTAGATAACGAGATTGCTTGAAGTCGAACTTGTGAACAAATTATAATAATGTAAAACTAACTTGTATTGACTAATCTTTGATTTTTTTTACAATAATGAGTGATATTACATTCATTTTATTAACTAAATACAACGAATATGATAAATATTCAGTCCTCTTATAAACTTTATGATAGTGAAAATTTGAGACATTGACAATTCTAGCATTCTAACATTTTATGAGATTACATGAAATGTCAATTTAGACCTTAAACCAAACGAATACATGATTCAAATTTGACCGACAAGTACATGATGCCTTCCCTTTGATCACGAAATTTCCACAAAGAGTCCGTGTCTGCGTAATTAACCAGCAATTTCAAGGGTGTTTACGTAATTGTAGCTTAACAAATAAAAAACACGAAAGAAGATGGCGAAGAAAACGGAAAGTAGTAGATAGATAAAGAAAGAGAAAGAGAAGAGCTGGATTCACATGGTCTTGTTCTTTCTCTCTCCTTCTTTTCTCATCTTGCGGCTTCCCTTTCTCTCTCTATCGCCACAATGATCATTACCAACCAAACTGATTGAAACTCATTTGTTCTCTCTCTCTCAAATCCACTCTCTCTCTTTCTTTTCTCTTCTCCTCTCTGTGTCTCTATCGCCATGGCTGATGATAAGGTAAAGCTGCTTGTGTTCCTTTTGCTGTCTTTTGAAGAAGAAGATCCTGTTTTTTGGTTTTTCCACATTTGACCCTTCAATTAGTTGTCTTGAGATTCCTGTTCTTACAGATGTTTTGTGATAATAAATCTAGTTTAGTTAGTACTCTTGAAGTTGAACGGTTTTGAGTTCTGGGTTTGTCCAAAGTTTTGAGCTTTCGTTAACTTTTTGACTTACCCTGAGATCTCTGAGGGTTTTGAGTTCTGAGCTTAGAATTTTCTAAGTTAGCTCTGTTGGGATGATCCATGTCTATATATCTCGATCTGTGATTAATCCAGAGTTTATACAAGCTGCTAGATCCATAATTGAACATAGATTAGTCCTTGTTTGGTTTGTTATATGTATTTGTTTTGTTTACCATTCTTTTGGCGTGACAAAAGTATATATTTTTAGTTTTAACTAAATCAGATTCACTCTGCGTAACGGTTATTTTGTAACCACTCTTTTAGGATAAAAGTTTCCTTCTTTAGACTTTTGATTCTCAGACAAGCATTATTCTTTTAGCTTTTGATAATGGTTTTGTGCTGATATTAAAGCTTTTCTCTTTCAGGAGATGCCTGCTGCTGTAGTTGATGGACATGATCAAGTCACTGGTCATATTATTTCCACCACAATCGGTGGCAAAAATGGTGAACCAAAACAGGTATTTTTAAGGCTTTTAACCAAATAGACTCACTTTTATGTATATGCAAGATTTTGATGGTTACCAATACATTTTTCTATGTTGTTGTTAGACAATTAGTTACATGGCGGAGCGAGTTGTTGGTACAGGCTCGTTCGGGATCGTTTTCCAAGCAAAATGTTTGGAGACTGGAGAAACCGTGGCGATAAAGAAGGTTTTGCAAGATAGAAGATACAAGAACCGAGAACTTCAGTTGATGCGTGTGATGGATCATCCGAATGTGGTTTGTTTGAAGCATTGCTTCTTTTCGACTACAAGTAAAGACGAGCTTTTCTTGAACTTGGTTATGGAGTATGTCCCTGAGAGCTTGTATCGAGTTCTGAAACATTATAGTAGTGCAAACCAAAGAATGCCTCTTGTCTATGTTAAACTTTACATGTATCAGGTAATAACAACACACATTCATATCTTCCATTTCCAAAGTTGATGTACATAAGATTGTTCTTAGGCTGATATTACTTCCTTTTGTTATGTTAGATCTTCCGGGGACTTGCTTACATTCACAATGTTGCTGGAGTTTGTCACAGAGATCTAAAGCCTCAAAATCTTCTGGTATGTGTAACATTTTAAGATTGAACTCTTTGTTTTTTTTCTTGCCTTTGTTTCTTTCGTTCTTAATGTATCTCTTCTGGTCTCTTTCTATAGGTTGATCCTCTTACTCATCAAGTCAAAATCTGTGACTTTGGCAGTGCGAAACAGCTCGTAAGACTTTGTGACATATAAACTCATTCGACTTGTAGCGGTTGTTGTTTTCTGTGATCTTGTCATTTACTGTTGAAATTTACTTTTGCTTCAGGTTAAAGGTGAAGCCAACATTTCTTACATCTGCTCACGATTCTACCGTGCACCCGAGCTCATATTTGGTGCCACTGAGTACACAACTTCTATTGATATCTGGTCTGCTGGTTGTGTTCTTGCTGAGCTTCTTCTTGGTCAGGTAAACAATTCTTTCAGTAACCAGCTTATTCAATCTCCATGTGTATATTTGCATTAGGACTCATTGTGACTATATCATGTTCTTATGCAGCCATTATTTCCCGGAGAAAATGCTGTGGATCAGCTCGTTGAAATTATAAAAGTAAGAATCTTTAAACGATGATTCCTTGCAAATTACATTCTTTGGCTACAAAATCCTCACTGTATAGTTGTTGTACACAGGTTCTTGGTACACCAACTCGAGAAGAAATCCGTTGTATGAATCCACATTACACAGATTTCAGGTTTCCACAGATAAAGGCACATCCCTGGCACAAGGTTAGTGTCTTTTCTCTTTTTGCATGTGTTCTTGTTTCAGTTTCTTTCTTCACACATCAACTGATCATAATTACGTTTTGGTTTAGATCTTCCACAAAAGGATGCCCCCAGAAGCGATTGATTTTGCATCAAGGCTGCTTCAATACTCTCCAAGTCTAAGATGCACAGCGGTAAGCATTGGTCTTGAGGTTTCTTCAGTCTCTAAGAATCCAACTGAATCCTTACTATATATTTTGTTTCCTCGTATTTCAGCTCGAAGCTTGTGCACATCCGTTCTTTGATGAACTCAGAGAACCAAACGCTCGTTTACCAAATGGACGGCCTTTCCCGCCTCTCTTCAACTTCAAACAAGAAGTAGCTGGATCATCACCTGAACTGGTCAACAAGTTGATTCCAGACCATATCAAGAGACAATTGGGTCTAAGCTTCTTGAATCAATCTGGAACTTAAAAGGGATCCTGCAAAAGACAACTACTTTTTTATATATAATGTACCATTACACGAGCCACAAGGTCGTAGTTGAAGGCAAACGTGGAGGACACAATTCAAAGTTTTTCCTCCTCAAACTCGTTCAGACAAAGCCAGCTGCTAGCAAAACCAACTCCCCCAAATCTGCGAAAACAAAAACTCTCCAGTGTTGTATCTGCTTATTTCTCTTCTCTTTTCAAGTTTGGTGAAAAACACAGTCTCCTCTTTGCTTCATTTCTTCTTTCTTTCCCCCTTATGTAAATGAGTTTAGTCAGAAGTTTTTTTATATAGTAAAGTTTGGGCAGAAGGTGAAGAATGTAATCAAAGTGATACTCTTTCAACGAGGAGCTTCTTTCAAACACTTTTTTTTTTTTTCAAACACTTCATGAATGGATACATGGTTTTGCTTTAAGCATAAGTATATTTGTATTAAATTTTCACTCAATTTAATTGCACGAATCATTACAAAAATAATATCTGCTACTCATATAAATACCCTATAAATAAATAAGTGAATTTTTTTTATCTCTCATGGAAATTTGATTTATGTATTTATATGTTTTAAGATTCGAAGAAATTTTTAAATAATGAAAATTTACAAATATATAATTCTTAATTCAGAATTTCAGATATTGAATTACTTATTGGATTTTTAAAACAAAAAGAAAATTACATGAC
>Ga0041059_1003048_pt1 | contig 11839 bp, 3 predicted proteins | sample AraColnosormetaG_FD_56232 | JGI IMG/M metagenome (GOLD analysis project Ga0041059, IMG submission 56232) | Arabidopsis roots microbial communities from North Carolina, USA - Col MF nosort | ecosystem: Host-associated > Plants > Roots > Unclassified | place: USA: North Carolina | collected 2013-09-02 | reverse complement strand
AAAAAAAAAAAAAAAAAAACTTTTGTTTGTCCTCTACGATTTTTCGTCAAATAAAATAAGACTTATTTTTGATAACATGAAAAGAAAACTCTAATCAAGTTAATTTTCAAATCATGAAAGTAACAAATATATTGTATCACACAATTCTCTCCTAATTTAGAAGCATGGAGAAATGCATCCAAAGAAAAACTTAAATGGAAATTTATAACAGTTGGGAGTTCGATGGTTTCAAGACAGTGACATTATAACCACGAAAATAAAACTCTTTTTGATAACTAGAAAAGGAAACTTCATGAAAAGAAAACCTCAATCAAATCATGCAACTAATTCTCTCTTAGAAAGAAGGAGAAAATCATCCAAATATACTTAAATGGACATCTACAATGGTTGGGAGTTTGATGGTATTAAGGCAGTGATACTACAACCATGAAAAGATAACTTCATGAAAAGAAAACTTCAATCAATTTAATCGTCAAATCTTGCAACTAACATACACATCGGCTGACAATTCTCTCCTAAATTAGAAGGAAGGAAAAATGCATCCAAACAAGACTTAAATAGATAAATGGTTGGGAGTTTGATGGTATAGAGGCAGAGAATAGATATATCTAGAAAATTTAGCTATGGAGTGCCAAAACGAACAATAATCTAAAGTATATATTTAGAACCTATATATCCTAAAAATATTTTTTTGTTCGTAGGATTTTATTGTTTGTGGTTGTTGTTCATCATAATCACATATATTGTAGGTTGCAGATATAACTATTGCATGTGGAGTGTGAGTCCATAGAAATCGGTCGGTATTGAAAACTGCAGAAATAATTTTCTAGTCATATGGAAGTTAGATTGTTCATTTGTAATAGGATACCAAAGTTAATATATCTTCAAATGATGATAATACAAGTGCGGTAAAAGAATGAACAATAACAAAACAAAACATGACACAAATTCACTACTAAGTTTTTAATACGGATTAACATAACGACGGCATAATACAACCAAGAAGAATGTTTTATTTGCGGTGATAATATAACAAAGCTTGCCCTTGCATAATACAAATTAATTTGACAATTATACATTATCACTGACGTCTTACTTTAGGTTTTGGAGCTTAATTGACATGATTTGGTAATCCTTTCTCTAAGATAGCAAGTTTCATATTCTTGAGAGATTCCTCTAGTTCATCACATAGCTTGTGAGCGTCAATAATCATTGGATCAACAGCGACGGAAATTATCATCTTGTTTGCATAACTCAGATAATGTATTGTCAATGCCTACCAAATCAAGAAAAAAATTGATGTTAGAATGAAAGGCCGAAACAAAATCTAAAAGCTTATTGTTAGCAAGTTGTAATCAACAACAAAATAAGTATACTTGTGGTAGTCCATAGATGCTTGGAGCAAAGTAAGCGATCGGATGGCCATGGAAACTAACTTCCTCAGTCGGACCGGGAAGGTTTGAAATGCACATCGTTGTGTTCAACATGATTTTACGCTGAAACGCTACTGCGACCTTTGAAAAAAGAAAAAAGTAGATGTTTTCTTGATATTGTTAGTGGTGAAAACCAAAAGAAAAGAAAATATTTCTTACATTGATCCCGAAAGCTTTGATGACGAACTCCGAAAATGTGTATATAATATAAGTAATAAGAGAGTTTTTCTTTCGATCTATCATGGATTTAACATTTGAGAGATACACTAATGGATCAGATTGCAAGGCGATGGTAAACGGGAAGAGAATGACGCTGATGTAGTTACCCCATCTGCATTTAGAGCCCTTGGCCATCATATCGGCTATGGACTATGAAAAAGCCAAGGGAAACAAAGGGACATGGACAATATTTTCATGTTATTCGTGTGAGAATAAACAAAGTCTTTAAAGAGTTTTACATGTAAAGATCAGGACTTTTAACCTGGCTTCCAGTAGGCCTTAGGTTCACTACTATAAGTGAACGTAATCGAATTCTATCAAGCAAATCTTGTCGATTTGGTGTAAGCGATGTTCCAGCTTCCTCATTGGTCTTGTCTTGTATCACAGAAGCAATTTATTAAAAGAGAAAAATATGATTATAGTTTCTTCCATGGTTGAGACTATTGTTGATGAGAAAATCCTAACGTTACCATACCATATGATTGGTGCAGATAGCGTGTGAGAGCGGCTTCTGTAACCCCCAGAAGAACGTCGTTGATAGTCTTGTAAAGAAACAATGTGCACATGAGAAGTTAGACAATAAAAAACCCACAATATCGTTTGTGGAAGAGCATCAAGAATAATTCAAGAAAATTTCACATGAGAATACAATATGGAAAATTGTAACAAATACGTATTTACCATTTCCATAGCGTTCTTTATAAGTTTGATGTCATCCAAAGACACAATCCGGTGAGAAAATTTCTTTATGGCGCCAGGCTTACCCTTCAGGGGTGTATCTGTATCCTTCAAGAAAAATATTGTTGCCATGCACAAAAAGGAATCCACTAGGGTATTCCATATCAATCTCACTGTGGAACAAACCACAAGAACCAATCTAAAGAATGAGAACCCGCGTCTATGGTTGTAAGATTCACGACACTTTGGGACAGGGAGGGTAGAAAATGCCTCGGGTTCCGATGTTTTTCGGGTAGATGCTAGTATGAGAGACAAGATAGACACTCCATCTCCTAATGCATGGTGACATCTTATGACACATATAGCTTCGGCGTCAGAGGTTTTAGCGTTTAGGATATGAACTTCCCATAAGGGCTTAGTTCTGTCTAGAGGAATCATCGTTATACTGGATATGTAGTCCTCAACGAACCATTCAACGTCTTCCTCTGTCAATTTTGGATCTATGTCTGGTACAAATACATGTTCCTCTACATTGACAACATCGGTCCTTAACCATTTTGTACCATCATCGTCCTATTAAATAAGCTAAATATGTAAGAATATTTGGAAGCACATGTATTAAGAAGCTGGTAAGTAAATCAATAACACTTTTCAAAAAATGTATAACCTTCATTAGAAAATAATAATAATTATCCTGCTTACCAAAAGGCTGCAGAAACGAGGATGCTTGAAAACATTAAGCTTCAAGGAATCAACAATGACGTCAGGGTTGATCTTGGTTTTGCACCCGAACTTTATGACAATACCACAGTCGATGCTCGGCTCCTGAAATGCCCGAGCCATAGGGCTCAGTGGCTCCTCCTCCTCCTCTTTCATCTTCTTCTCCATGCTCTTAGTTTCTCTCTTTTTATATTTATTGTCTCTTGATCTTTATTTTATACTTTGATCAATGCAATACCAATCGTCTATTTATAATGCCATTGTCCTTCAAGAACAGTCTAACGACTAAAGACTTTTCATGCACATCAAATCATGCATGGACCCATTTAATTAAAATTCTGTCAAATGAAAAAAAAAAAAATCTCTTAAATGAATTTCGTTTGTCTGTTTTTGTTGTTAGTTATTTATTTTCTTCAACGAAAAGGTTCTATTTATTTATTTTCTTGTTTGAGTGTCTTTAGGTGTGCGTCTCTGACTCTGGTTAGTGATTTCAGATCTATTTCAATAGTGTGATCAAACTCTTTAATTTCAGCATGACCAAATCTACCATATAATGTCATATAATATCTCTATCAAATTTTCAGGTGTTGGTTAAATAAACTGCTTAGTTTGAAAATACTTTGATGGGTAAAATGATTCGTAGACAACACTTTGATGTAAACCATGCATATCAGAAACCGGTGGTTGTTATATGGTTACATCCTGATAATAATCAAAGACGATGATGATATGACGCCTCGGCCATCTAAATTTCTAAAAGAAGTAATTGTGTACGACAAAAAAATCACATCCATTCGGGAGATGCGCAAATGCACGTGGAACTAAAGGTATTAGGGTTTTGGTCAGGAGCAAGACTATATTGTCGGTCGTACGTTAACGTTGCTTTTCCCGTAGAATCTCTTTTTCTTACCATTTTGACACTTTCATAGCTTTTTTAACTAAGAAGATTGTTACCCTTTCCAAATGAATATGTAACACAGTGGCTATGTTTAGTTTGAACCGGCTCTGCATCCTATCATTTCAAATGTGTGAACAAGGTTGCTTACGAGGGAGCAAGAAGGGAGACCGACGTTGACGAAAGAAGATTTGATGCAGCGCATCTATACATCATTGATCACCACTTCAAAGGCTTTCATGGTGCTCGATATTTCTCTTTGTTTTACGTCTAGTCTTGTTAATGGCCTAATGGGCCATGTGTTCGTGGGCTTTAAATCTATATCTCGTCGGTATCGTATTACATTAGATTAGGGTTTTTGTTTTATGTTTCTTATTATTTAAGGAGCTTGAGTCTATTTTGGAAGGCAGCTTCGAGTTTTAAGAGAGCTTTGTCTAAAGCCTAGAGAGGAGGACTCTCAACCCTAAGAGCTTGTGTGCAAGCCCTGCAAGGAGGACTTGCAAAACCTTGTCGATATCGATCTCTTGGAACCGACCTTATCCTTATTGCTTATTCGTCAAGTTTCGGTGTTCTAAGTAAGATCCGTTCGTTAATCCGAGTTCTCCTAGAGATCTTGTGTTCTCGTCTGTTATTTAGCTTCCGCCCTCTATCAAGATTCAAGCCGCATGCACGCACTAGGAGAGAAACAAACTAATTCACAGTTTTCAGAAAGGTTAGGGAAGCAAATTCTTATGTATACGCAGGAAGCGGCTCGGGTTTATAAACTCAAGACTATTTTAATTCCAATGAAGCAATGATATGCCCTGATTCAGAAAGACCACTCACCTTGATAGTATTTAAGTTAATAGTGGCTTATTCGGATTTTACCATATCCATATACAGGTTCTTTAGTTGATTGCCACAAAACCACAAATATAAATATATTTCACCTCAAATTTCCTTGTCCATCACTAAAATAATAAGTTGTGTTTCATCCCCACTACAGTAACAATCTCAAGAACCATTGGATTGCAGAAAGAATTAATGATATTACAGCTATATGTGTAAGTACACAATTGGAAAAGCTGAAACTGGGGAACAAAGGCTAAAGAGAAACTAGCATGTTTCCTAGACCCTTTATATTACTTAACAAGCAACGAGTATAACTCTGCCTATGAAAAAGGATAAATATAACATAACCAACATCAGGAAACTCAAAGAGACTATGTAAGTGTGTGTGTGTGTGATAGAGGGAGAGATACATTTTCACCACAGCGCATGCACATGCTCTCAACCACATAGAGGGGAACATCATATTGGGCTATATATTTGTGTTTATTGCCCAAGCCCATACACCTAATTAAGTATCATGTACTATATGGATATGTGTATTATACAGTCAATAAAATCAAAACACAATTCCGCTAAACACTTTTGTCACATCAAAAGAGTGATCGGCGGAAACCCATCGTCGTTCATTCTTTTTTCTATTTTCTCCTATATTATGCTTTTGATAAATAAAAAAAACGTGTTTATGCAAAATCAATTGAAGGAATGTACTTTTGTTTCTTATTAAGCCGGAAAATTTATGTATCTATGTTTCTTGTTGAATCGAATAAGATTCAAAATAAATTTGGCAAATAGCAATAATTTTTTTATAGATGTCAATAAGAAAAAATGTGACATTGTTTTTAAATAGTCTCAAGTAAATTTTAGTTTTGATTTTGTTCTTCTTTCTTTCTTTGTTAAAGCTTAATTTTTTCTCCACTTAATTAATTGTTCTGGAAACATGATATTTTTCATAACTATCAAATCTGTAGTTTATCATCCGGTAGTTTAACAAAACTAAACTCAATTGCATAGTACTGTTGTATGCTTTAATGTACACTAAAGTATGCATGTCTCTTTACCAAAATATTGGTATATATGCATGCATATTGCATGTCTTAGTACGCATTATAGCATTGAACCATTCAAAGCGTAAATCTCAAATCCTACTCTCGGTGGTATCTCGATCTTGATATTTAGCCTATTCTCGGAGGTCTATCATGTCAATCTTTTTTATGATCTCTCCCGCCAGTTCCCACCCAAAAGTTTCCTGAACTGATTTCTTTGGACGACACATTCTATTTCCCAAAAACAATATATTGTTTTATTTGCTCTGCAAAGCTCAGAACTTCGACAGCATAAAATTTAACTTCCACCTGGGAGAAAAATTTATGCCAAAGAATATTTACTGACAGTTTTTTGTTTTTTTTGCATAACTAAATCTACATGTTTTATATACATTTCGGGATTAAAAGCGGATCATGCAATATTATAGTTTTTGGTATTTTTTTTTTTTTAACCTATATTACTTTTATATGTTAATATAATTTTCATACTAATAAACTTTAGCATTAAAGTACATCAATATTAATTAGCATATTGTTATTATTACTTTAGTTAAAAAAATTGATCCCATACATAACTTTCTAAAAGATGTACCTCACACAACTCTGATAACACCAAATATTATATTAATGTCACAAAATGTGTCTGCGTGTGGATATTGGTGTGGTGGGTTCAGAAGTTTTAAGGGTGTCTCCCAAATTCACCCCACATGACACCCATAATCTGACTTACAAAAATGGAAAGAATGCATTGAACTAGACATTGTACATGCGTTATACAGTTATCAAGTGTTAAATTCCCCTCAATAAAATGTCTCCGTAAGTCCACTGCACCGATGCCCATACCTATTTATTTGGAGAATGTAATCCTTTATATATATGTAAGACTATGTACCATATACTTTATATATATGTAAGACTATGTACCATATATAATAGCGTGTTTTAGTGTCGTCAGTAAGACAATATTTATGTTGTTGATAATTTTTTTATATATATATATAATATCTGAGAATATTTAAACAAACTATCTTATTTTTTGTGTCGATCGGCAAAGGTTTTAGTCAAAGTTTAATTAGTCTTTGGTCTCTTGAAATGTAATTGTAAATCGACCTTTAGTTGTATATATTTTTTGTTATACAATTGTATAAACTTTTATAAAACATGTTATTCGTATTTACTTCTAATCTCCAATTAATTGGTTTACAATATTTGTTTCAGATAGAACTTGTGATCATTCATCTATGCTTAAATAACCACTTTGTATTTATACATTTTAAAAGGTATTTACGTGGGAATGTGGGATGGTCTCATCTATATATTAAACATTAGCTGTCATGGGGGTACGAACTATGTATTTCTTTCACGCGGTATTCTTTCTTTCTTCTTTGCTTGCGAAAATTTCCTAAAATTATGGGTTGTGATGTGGATTTCTTTGTCTTATATATAGCGAAACAATATTTGATATATAATATAGTTAATACTATAGATAACTAGGACCTCCCTTTACACCAAAAAAAAACAATCTTGCTTCTGATATTTTAGCTGCAGCCTGCATGTCTAACCATAGGATCTAAGAAAAGTAAAAACCATACAACAACTTTGCTCTCGTGCATAAACTGTCAAAAATACGGCCCATATGTGTTTTATAAATAGTGTCTTATCTTTTTTTTAAAAATCACAAAATTCATGTCACTTGTTTTTTTATTTTTTTAAACAACAAACAAATTAATTATGTGTTATTTATTAATGGGAAATACATGTTGGAGGTGGTGCCTAATGCAAGAGATATATTTTCTATAAGCCATCTCATATGTCAATGGGGCCAAACTTAAAATTCTCTAAAGATGAAAGAACTAGTGGGAAAGATGATATACCTCACGATACTATTATACTACACCAAACATTTTCTGAGCGATTCACAGACTAATGTAGTTCTCTTATCTTGCTGTCGATGACTTGATGAGAACCTATAGTTACAAGCTTTATACTAATTACTACGTACAATCAACTTTCTCAAAGGTATAATCTTAATCGAGTTTTAGTTTACCCTTCTAGTACTTTTTATCTTCAAAAGAAGTGTTTCACTAATTACTATATGATTTTTTTTTTCTTAGGATTTTATCAAGTTTGTATATATGTTTCAAGATTGTGTTTGTAATTCATCTGCTCTTCGTTGGTTTATTGTCTGGAAACTATCCATAAGTTTCAATTTTTGATAACTATGCGGGACAGTATTCGGGGACCATACTTAGGTGCCAGTGGAGATGGATCACTCACGTGTGTGGCTTTGCATAGATTTCGGAGGATCTAAGACAACGTTTGACCATGTGGCGCCTTTACTTAAATTTAAAATATTTCTTATATAAATTAGAAACTATCTATAAGAGTATAATCATTTCAATTAATTTCTCTATATAAATATTGGTGTGAAGACAAAATGTTTTACTAAATCAATGGTAAATATTCAAAAAATATCTAAGATTGTGTGCATATCTTCATTTATGTTAATTTAAATATAGTACAACTGTATACCTCTATTAATTTTTAATTTATGATACCACTTTTTAAATATTACTGTTATAGAGCATGTTCACAAAATATTTTATAGAGTTTTACAGATTTTATAATGCATGTTATAAAATGTTTATAAGGTTTTACAAATTGTAGAAAATTTTATATTGTTTATAATACATGCTATAAAATGATATTTTTGAATTTTTTTTCTCTTAGTGGTATTTTTAAAAAGGGATACCATAAAAGTGTTATTTTTCAAAATTTCTCTAATAATGGAAAATAGTCAAAATTAGCAAGATGAGTGAAGAGTGATTATTAAAAAAAATCTGAAAGCCGATATTAAATCAATAAACGTACGAAACATATTAGCCTATTTAGAAATTGGTAGAAAATCACTAGGAGTCAAGACTAAAAGAAGAGGTTAAATACAATAAATATTGACCAGTTGAGCCAAATAGAATTATGAGAGTTGAGTCTCCAAAATTTAATGTGTGTACTGCATGTGAGGTGGAGCCAGAGGTATCTACAGCTTCCTCGCTTTTTCTTATACTGTGAGCAGGACCTACCCACATGCATGGAAACACCATCTGAGAAAAGAAAAGGTGAATTAAGAAATGAGCAAATACTTTTGTGTTATTTGGGTTGATTACTTGTCCTCTGATATCCAGATAAATATTATCCCAACGTATTAATTTTAAGAGGAGATTTATGGAAAAAGATTAATTCTGAAGTATATATTTGGAAAATAACTTACATTTTGAAAAACTTCAAAAACTAAAATATTTGAACTATTGAGAAGTCAAGATGTGTGGCTTCATGGCGGTCATAAGAAAATTTGAGTACCCATTGTCTTTACATCAATGTGTTGATTATATATCTCATGACGGTTGTTGTGCATGATTGTTATCGTTTACAAGCGTATCGGATAGTTATTTTTCTTTTTAATATATAGTTGCCTAAACAATTATGACCGTCTATGAGTTTTAGATGATTATTTATAAGACTTTTCGAGTATTTTCATTTAAGAGATTGTTCATGGAATGTTAGGATATATGATGATCGTTCAAGCATTATCAGTGAATAAATATGTGATTTGTAGAGTGGTATGTCAATAAAATATCACTGTGATCATTTCGTTTTGATTAGCCATGGCAGCTCTTTATGTGACATATAATATAGCTGATAATCTCAGTTAGGGCATTTCCAATGGTTGTCTTCAAATATATTTTTAAAATTAGAGTTTTTTCAAATTTAAAGGCAAAAATGAAGCAAGCCTTTTCCAATGGTTTCCTTCATTTTGTACTTCAAAAAGAATATTTTAAAGTATATTCTATCTCTATTTTATTATTAATTATTGATATACCATTTACTTTCTAAACTTATGAACTTTAACCCATTTGTTTAATAAGTAGCAAATAGTCCAACAATTTTATTTAGAGTACATTATTATAAAGAAAATCACATTACATAACATTAATTAAAAATATATATTTACGATACAATTGTAGACATATAATTCTCCCACAAATGATCAATTAATGCATTCCGAAGTGAGAAATGAGTTTCTTTATCCTTAATTTTTCTGAATCGAGCGAGATAAAAGTTGTTTTTGCATTTTAGTTTAATTGGATTAAAATAAAAGAAATAATTTGTTTAGAACAAAATAAATACTTTGTTATTATTTGAAGGATCATTTTGTAAATAAGAAAGTTCACCTTCAAAAAATGAAGATGTTAATAGTATACCTTCAAATATGAAGATACACTGTTCAATTCTTCATTTTGAAGATAAAAATGAAGTACCATTAGAGAAGAATTCTTCATTTTTCACTTCAAAATGAAGGAAAAGGTGAAAAATGAAGCATCATTGGAGATGGTCTTAGCTAGGTCGGCTGATTAATTGGCTATCGGCCCGTCCTTCTTCTTGCTACCTAATATGTGACATATTGTGGCTTTTTGTTTTACTCCTTTAAGTCATCTAGAATTTGTTTATATATCAAAAGATATGCGAACAGTTATAGATGGATTAGTTTGCTTATACTAAATATTTTTGTATAGAACATCAAATTGCATATGCTTTTTATTATAAATATAAGTCTTCCTACACAATTTCGCTCTCTCACCAACAAAATGGATGTTGAACCGGCTGGCCTACTTCCTTGCGAGAAGAAATTCAATGCATTTTTTACTTACGTTGTGTTTTGAAAAGACATGATGATTATGTAAATAATGTTTTTGTTTATTACATATGTAAATTAACATATTTTATAATTTGTTTTTTAAAAATGTATAAATGGAAGGCCAATTAAAGTCCTTGAGTATCAATACATGAAAAAATTGCTACATACATATTTTCTGACAATTTTAACTTTTCCTAGAAATACATACCAAATCACAAACCCGAGCTCATTTCTATTTTATTTGTTCTTCATTTTGAATGTACACTGATGTTTGTCCCCAAAAAAAATGTACACTGATAAAATAATTTAATAGAATGATTCAGGATGTCAACGCGTCATCAAAAGTTCAAGACTACTGGACCAAATGGTCCAACACCAACCTTATCGTAATTTATCTATAGGTGTGTTTTCAAATGGATAAAAGATTAAAAGACATACATGATCCAGATAGATGAAAGCAAATGATAAGACTTAATATAAATAATAAAGAATCGTACTGATTTTTTGTTTGTAATGTGAAATAGAATGGCTCGCAACTCAAAGTGTCAGACTCTATCTATGCAAAAAATGTCAAAGACACGCAGCTTGTTTATATACCATTCATATTGCCAAACTTTTGGACCAAAATATTTTTATTAAGATCATATAAACACAAAGAGCCAACCCACTGTGATCGGTGTGATAAAATCCCAACTACTTGGAGCAACATGTAGTTTACATTATTAAGCTGAAACTCTAAAGATCATGGAAATATATCAATCATATCACTGTAGGGTAAGTCCAAAAATAGAGGTACGTACGAACTACGAAGACAACATAACGTTTTAGTTTCTACCAAACTTTATTGACTAAGTACTTTTTTTTTTAATTGACTAAGTACTTCATATAGAAGTGCACCGATTATTGCAAACCCTTATTAATGGACGGCAAAGAAGAGAAAATGACGACAGCTTCCAGCTTCCTAACTCCTAATTGCATATATGGACTATGGTAGGTGTCCTTCTCGTCAGATCACATGTTTGGGAAGATTAATCATTGGATAAACTTAAAAGAATTGAATTATGATTAGAAGTTATCTGAACATTTACTTTTGAAAATAATATATTACCTAACAAACTAGTATTATTTTGGCTAACGTCCTATAGATTGTGTTTCGAATAGTTTTGGACCTTTTGGTAATAGAAAACCAAGTAAATGAAGATAGTACAGTTTCAGTGTTTTGAGAAAAAAAGCTGAACTAAAACTAAAATGTTTAAGGACACAATATTTAGTTTCAATTAGATAATTCAACAGTTTGAACAATTTTTTTTTTTTTTTTTTTTAAGTC